>OGYM01000591.1_pt1 | contig 27999 bp, 23 predicted proteins | sample 1576491 | NCBI WGS metagenome assembly OGYM01 (sample SAMEA3541515, study PRJEB24748) | human gut metagenome | biome: human gut; feature: human-associated habitat; material: faeces | place: China | collected 2012 | reverse complement strand
CATCAATATAATCATCCGGCTTCTGACGGAGTTGGGAAAGAAGAACAACCGTCTCAACGTGCCCCGTATGCGCAAACTGATCAAACGCCCGCACTTTTCTCAGTTCATATCCGCCATCCACCAGAATCCGCAGATCCCGTGCAAGCGTTGCCGAATCACAGCTCACATAAACAATCCTCTGCGGCTTCATGGCAAGCATCGTCGACAGACACTGCTCATCGCAGCCCTTGCGCGGCGGGTCTACAACAATCACATCCGGATGACGCATACCGGCATCCAGATCGTCACTGTTATAAAACTGCGGCAATACTTCCTCCGCTTTTCCCACAAAAAACTCTGCATTCGTAATGCCGTTTAATGCAGCATTATTCTTTGCATCCTCGATCGCCTGAGGAACAATTTCCACTCCGTATACCTGCTTTGCCTTCTGGGATAAAAAGAGCGAAATCGTGCCAATCCCGCAATACAGATCCCAGACGGATTCTTTTCCGGTCAGCTTTGCATACTCCAGCGCTGTGCTGTAGAGTTTCTCTGTCTGTACCGGATTGACCTGATAAAACGACTGCGGAGAAATGTGATAGGCAATCGCCGTATCTTCCACTGAAAAATCTCCGGTATTACGCAGATGAATATAATCCGTGATGTATGGCATGCCCCAGATACATTCCGTGTGTTTTCCAAGAATGACATTGGTGTGCTCGGTATTTACATTATAGGAAATGGAAGTCATCCCCGGCAGCACCGAAAGCCGCTCGATGAGAGCTTCTTTTTCCGGCAGCCGGTCTCCGTTAATAATCAGGCATACCATCACCTCTTCGGTGGTAAATCCATAGCGGATCAAAATATGGCGTACCAGTCCTGTTCCGGTAGTCTCATCGTAAGCCGGAATCTGCTTTAGCAGCATCCATTCCTTTACCGCCATAAGCACATCCTTATTTTCCTCTACCCCAAGCAGACAGTCTTCCACCGGAATGATGGCATGCGTACGTGCCGCATAAAATCCGGTCACAAGTTTTCCTTCTTTATCCAGTCCCACCGGAAACTGTGCCTTGTTGCGGTAGCGGAAAGGATGCTCCATCCCAACGATCGGCAAACATACCTGCTCTAACTCTTCTTTGGAAAATCCTCCAATCCTCTGCAGATTACTGCGCACCTTGTTTTCCTTGAATGCAAGTTGTTCCTCGTAGGAAAGTGCCTGTATCTGACAGCCACCGCAGCGGCGGTGGAGCGGACATTGCGGTTCTACGCGGTATGGAGATGGTGTGATAATTTTCTCCACACGGGCATATCCATAATGTTTTTTCAGCTTTGTGGCACGGGCACGGATTTCATCTCCGATCAGCGCATCCTTGACGAAAAATGTCATCCCATCGTACTTTCCGATGCCTTCCCCGTCGACTCCCATATCTGTAATTTTCAAAGAAAATAAATCGTTTTTTTTCATCCTTTTAACCTGCGAAGTCGGAGTCAAAATATCTTTCGGCTCCGACTTTATCTCATCTTATTTGCTTGTCTTGCGTATATTTGTCTCCAGCAGACGGCTGTACCCCTGCCATTCAAGATTATTGTCCGGTACATTTGCCAGAATCTCCCGCATGGTTTCCATCTTTGCATCCACGTTGTCCGCGAAGCTCAAAGCCATCGCTTCAACCAGTGCCGGTTTCTTCGGAGATCCATACTCCAGTTCTCCGTGGTGCGCCAGAATGCAGTGCTTTAACTCATTTTCCAGAACCACCGGAAATCCCTCAATGGAACGGATTCCCTCGCCTACCCACTCGGCACCGATCATAATATGCCCAAGCAGCTGTCCTGCATCGGTATAATCATTTGCCGGAAACGCCGACAACTCTTTTAATTTACCGATATCGTGGAAAATCGCCGCCGTAACCAGAAGATCCCGGTTCAAAAACGGATAATTCTGCGCAAAATAATTACAGTTTCTTGTCACGCTGACGGTGTGTTCCAACAGACCCCCGACAAATCCATGATGTACACTCTTTGCTGCCGAATGAAATTTAAACCGATCCGCAAATGTTTGATTGTCGAAAAATCTGTGCAGCAGCTGGTTCAGGTAAGGATTTTTCACAGAATCAATATATCCTGTCAATTCGGCATACATCTCCTCCACATCCTTGTCCGTACAAGGAAGATACTCCTTAGGATCAATGTCCTCCTCTGAAACACGGCGTGCACGCCGGATCGACATCTGCAGATTTCCCTGAAAGCTGGTGACATCTCCCGTAACCGCCACATAATCCAGCGCGTCAAACTCATCAATTCCCACAGAACCCGGATCCCAGATCTTGGCATCAATCGTTCCTGTTTTATCCTGCAGGATCACATTGTCGTATGCTTTTCCGGCTTTGGTCAGTGCCGCCTGTTTGAATTTACACAGATATACTTCATTTACTTTTTCTCCTTCTCGGAGAGATTCAATATATTTCATAATAACTCCTTATTTCCAATTTTACTGCAAAACCCCTGCTTTTAATTTACAGGTAATCTTTTTATAACCCTTAGTACCTTCCCGCATAACCGTAACCGAATAGATTTCTTTCGGTGTCAGCTGCAACAGCACCTCCCGGAACTGCTCTGCACTTGCAACCTCCTGGCCTGCAACGGAACGGATCACATCCCCGCTCTGCAGTCCCGCATCCATGGCAGGCGAATCCATCTCAACTTTTTTGATATATACCCCCTTTGGAATATCGTATTTCTGCGCAATATGCTGGGTAACAGTAGAAATGTGCACACCAAAATACGGCACCTCTTTGTCCGCAAATAATAGATCAATCACTGGCATCAGTTCTGATATTTCCACTGCAGTGAGCGTATTTGCAGAAGCCGCACTATAGCTTTGCATCACAACACCGACAAGTTCGCCATCCATATTGATCAGCACACCGCTTCCATTCTCGCTGGCAACAATATCTGTCGTGTATACACTGTAATTATTGTCCGGAGTGGAAATTTCATTGTTGGTCGCCGTAATGGTTCCGGTCAAAATCGAATAATTCGTTCCAAGCGGGCTGCCAAGAGCAATCACAATGCTCCCCTTATGTATGGTATTCGAGCCTGCTGTTTTCATCACGGTAATGGCATTCTGCGTGGAAGTCTCCAGATCCTCCAGATCCACGGTAAGTGCCGCAAGACCGGTATTCCCATCGTATCTGACCAGCTTTGCCTCTGCCACCGCATCATTTACAAAGGTAACTTTGATCTTTGCAGCATCTTTAATCGTTTTTTTCTCCGTAAGAATCCAGAGTTTACCTCCACTTTCTCCAATGATCGTGCCACAGCCCTGACCTTCCCGTTCATAAGAGTTGTTAAACCAGTCCGTATCACTGACCACCCCTGTGATCGTAACGATGGACTTATTTGCCGTATTTCCAATGGCGTACAGCTCTGTCTGAATCTGTTGGTAATCGTCCAGCGTCATCGGCTGTCTCTCTTCCGGAGTCTGTGTCTCCTCCTTTTCCTCAGACCCCTGCTCCGTTTCTTCCACCGATACCTGCTGTGAATCCTGTGCTCCGGTATCCGGCACAGAACCTTCCTCCTGCCGCAGAACCGGAATCATAAAAAGCAGCACCAGACACACAGCCAGCGCAAATACACCCCCACAGGCAGCAGATTCCCCCAACCGGACCCACATACGTTTATAATTCTTTGGTTTGTCCTTAATCTGTTCTCTGACAAACGCATTCTTTGGTTGCTGTTTATCACTCATAACCACTATTATATTCGCATTTCCATGCACTTGCAACAATCACATTATTTTTCTTTTCCAAAATGGCACTTTGCGTTATAATACAAGAGAGAATACTATATAAAAAGGAATATCACTATGAATCAGAAAGTTTATCATACACTTGAATATTATAAAATACTGGAGCGTCTGGCAGATTATGCCAGCTGTGAAGAGGCAAAAGACCGCTGTCACAAACTGGTTCCCCTGACCGATCCTTCGGAAATTGCACATCTGCAGGAAACTACGGCAGATGCACTCAGCCGCCTGTACCGCGGAAGTGGCATCAGTTTTTCCGGCGTTCACAATGTCAACGCTTCCCTGAAGCGTCTCGATATCGGTGGCACCTTAAATACCACAGAGCTCCTTATGATCTGTTCTCTGTTGGAAGTTGCCAAGCGGGTCAAAGCATACGACCGAAGCGACCGCAACGATGAAAAAACAGATTCCCTGTCACCGCTTTTTTCACAGATCCAGCCGCTTTCTCCCCTTTTGGATGAAATCCGCCGCTGTGTTGTCGGGGAAGACGAAATTGCAGACGACGCCTCTGCGGCACTTTCTAAAATCCGTAAATCCATCCGGGGGATGAACGACCGCATTCACGCACAGCTGACTGGTCTTATGAACAACACAACCACCCGCAGCTATCTGCAGGATGCTGTGATTACCATGCGTGACGGCCGCTACTGTCTGCCGGTTCGTGCCGAATCCAAAACCTCGGTTCCCGGTATGGTACATGACCAGTCCTCAAGCGGTTCTACCTTATTTATTGAACCAATGGCTGTCGTCAATTTAAATAACGAACTTAAGGAACTGTTTTTAAAAGAACAGGAAGAAATTGACCGCATTTTAGCAGATCTTTCCAACCGTGTGGCAGAAAACGCAAACGGAATCCGTCAGGATTATACTGTTCTTGCGGAACTGGATTTTATTTTTGCCAAAGCCGAACTTGCCAAAAGTTACAACGGTGTTGCCCCTGTCTTTAATGAAGAGGGGCGGATTAACATCCGCAAAGGCCGCCACCCACTCTTAGATCCTAAGAAAGTGGTTCCGATTGATGTACGTCTCGGTGCGGATTTCCGGCAGCTGATCGTGACCGGTCCAAACACCGGTGGTAAAACCGTCTCTTTAAAAACGGTGGGACTGCTGACTCTGATGGGACAGTCCGGTCTGCACATTCCGGCCGGAGATCGCTCGGAACTTGCCATTTTTCACGAAATTTTTGCAGATATCGGAGATGAACAGAGTATTGAGCAAAGCCTGAGTACGTTTTCTTCCCACATGACCAATATCGTCCGCATTTTACAAAAGGCGGATGACCAGAGCCTGTGTCTGTTTGACGAACTCTGCGCCGGTACCGATCCGACCGAAGGTGCCGCACTTGCCATCTCCATCTTAAACAAACTGCACCAGTATGGAGCGGTCACCATGGCTACCACGCATTACAGTGAATTGAAAGTTTATGCGCTCTCCACAGAAGGTGTTGAAAATGCCTGCTGTGAATTTGATGTCGATACGCTCAGTCCTACCTACCGTCTGCTGATCGGTATTCCGGGAAAAAGTAATGCGTTTGCCATCAGTTCCAAACTCGGACTGGCAGAAAATATCATTGAAGATGCCAAAGGCCGCCTGAGTGAGCGCGACGTCAATTTCGAAGATATGCTTGCCAATCTGGAACAGAGCCGTATCACCATTGAAAAAGAACAGCTGGAAATCCAGAAATATAAAGCAGAAATTGAAGATTTAAAGAAGAAACTGACCGCCAAAAATGAGCGTCTGGACAACAGCCGTGACGAGATCCTGCGCAAAGCCAATGAAGAAGCCGTACAGATTCTCAAAGAAGCCAAAGACCTTGCCGATGAGACCATCCGCAATTTCAACAAGTACGGACAGGGACAGGCGCCTATGTCCAAAATGGAAAAAGAACGCAGCCGTGTACGTGACAAAATGAGTGCCAGTGAAAAAGCACTCTCCATGAAGAAAAAGGAAACGGTCAACCACAAAGTACCTAAAAAGCTGCGCATCGGTGATTCCGTGCGTGTACTGTCCATGAACTTAAAGGGAACCGTGCACACACTGCCAAACGCCAAAGGGGATCTGTATGTCCAGATGGGAATCTTACGTTCCCTGGTCAACATCAAAGATCTGGTACTGATCGATGAAGATGCCTCTCCGGCAGCAAAAAAATACGGAGGTACTTCTTCCGGAAAAATAAAAATGAGCAAAGCGGCATCCGTTTCTACAGAGATCAATCTGATTGGTATGACGGTAGACGAAGCCATTGCCCATCTGGATAAATATCTTGATGATGCCTATGTGGCTCATCTGCCATCCGTCCGGATCGTTCACGGAAAAGGAACCGGTGCACTGCGCAATGCCGTACAGGCACATCTGAAAAACCAGCGGTACGTGAAATCTTACCGGATGGGAGAGCCGTCTGAGGGCGGTGCCGGTGTGACCATTGCTGCTTTTGATGTTTAAATACCTATTGATTTTTTATAATAAGGAGGGATTTCCATGTCCAAACAGAAAATACTGATTGTGGACGATGACAATAATATTGCAGAACTTATTTCCCTGTATCTGACCAAGGAATGCTATGATACCAAAATCGTCAATGACGGGGAAGAAGCCCTGCACGCATTTGAACACTATAACCCTAACCTGATCCTGCTTGATCTGATGCTTCCGGGCATTGACGGCTATCAGGTCTGTCGGGAAATCCGTACCAAAAGCAACGTTCCGATCATCATGCTTTCCGCCAAAGGCGAAATCTTTGATAAAGTACTCGGACTAGAGCTCGGTGCGGATGATTACATATTAAAACCATTTGATTCCAAGGAACTGGTAGCACGCGTCAAAGCAGTTCTCCGCCGTTTCCAGCCTGCCAAAACCGAGTCCGTTGTAGAATTAAAATGTGTGGAATATCCGGATCTGACCGTCAATCTGTCCAATTATTCGGTCATGTACAATGGGCATCCGATTGACATGCCGCCAAAAGAACTAGAACTGTTATATTTCCTTGCAGCTTCTCCCAACCAGGTGTTTACCCGCGAACAGCTGCTGGATCACATCTGGGGATATGAATACATCGGGGATACCCGCACAGTAGATGTCCACGTCAAACGTCTCCGGGAAAAGATCAAAGACCATGAAACCTGGTCGATCGCAACAGTCTGGGGAATCGGTTACAAATTTGAGGTAAAAGGATGAAAAAAACACTGATCCCCAAACTCATTTTCGGCTATGTCCTGTTTGTGGTTCTCGGCTTTATCATCCTGTGTACGTTCACACAGCATGCGATCACGCATTATGCCGAAAACCGGGAGGCACAGCAGCTATACCGGGAATCTGTACAGATTGCATCAGGTTATGCTGACAATTATAATAAATACAGTTTTTCGTTGCAAGATTTTCAAAAACAGATGCAAAGTCTTGGCGAATATCTTTCTGCCCAAATCTGGATCATGGACAATCAGGGAAATATTCTTTTTGATTCTACCGATGAATCCGTCGGCAAAGATGCAGCAAATGCCAATTATAAAACGCTCAAAGGTTTCAACACTTCCGACTTTGGCAACCGTTATTATATGACTGGTAACTTTTACGGATCGTTTTCCGAAAAAAAACTTACGGTATTTTCTCCGATCACCAGCAATTACCGGATTCACAGTTATGTCATGATCCATAAGACCGTGTCCTCCATCACACAGAATGCAAACGGTTTTATGAACATTGTTTTTTATACCATTGAATTTGTTTTTCTGACAGCACTGTTCCTCCTTTTGCTGTTTGCACATGGATTTTACCGTCCACTGCATCGGCTGACAATCGTCTCCGAGAGTTATGCCAAAGGAAATTTTGAACCGCGCACACAGATCCACCGGAACGATGAACTGGGATATCTTGCCAACACCATGGATTATATGGCGAATGAACTGGACACACTCGAAGAAGACCAGAGAAAGTTTATCTCGAATGTTTCCCACGATTTCCGTTCTCCGCTGACATCAATCAAAGGATATATCGAAGCCATGTTAGACGGAACCATTCCACCGGAGCTACAGAATAAATATCTGAACATCATCCTGTTTGAAACCGAACGTCTGACCAAACTGACACAGGGAATTCTGGATCTGAACCGTTTTGGACAGCACCGGGGTATGATGCTTGACCTTACAGATTTCGATATCAACCGCATGATAAAGACGACCATCCTCACCTTTGAAGGAACCTGTTCTGCCAAAGGGCTTTCCTTTGATCTTGTCTTAACAGGACAAAAGTTATATGTTCACGGTGATATGAGCAAAATCCAGCAGGTTCTCTATAATCTGATCGACAATGCCACAAAGTTTTCCCACAATGATGCATCAATCAAGATTGAAACAAGCATCAAAAATGAAAAAGTTCTTATTTCCGTGAAAGATTCCGGAATCGGAATTCCTGCAGAAAGTATCAAAAAAATCTGGGACCGCTTTTATAAAACGGACCTTTCCCGGGGAAAAGATAAACGGGGAACCGGCCTGGGACTTGCTATTGTAAAAGAAATTATTCAGGCACACAATGAACATATCAACGTCATCAGCACCGAAGGAGTGGGAACAGAGTTCATCTTTACCCTGCCACTCGCAAAAAAAGAAGTACAGTCATAACTGACCGTACTTCTTTTTTCAGTCAATGGTAAGTTCCTGATCCTTCCGGTCATACACACTGCGATACATCTTTGTATCTATGCTTTCCTTATCCAGAGACCATTTATTTTCTTCTTCCATGGCATCTTCCCGCAGCAGATCCGTTTCAAACCGATACCCTTCCGTTGTCACAGCCCGCAGATAGATACGCAGTGGTTTCCGCGAAGGGGGTTGTCCTTCCTGTGCCTGCGTCTGTTCTACGTCTTCTTTCTGCTGCTGTGGCTTCTCATATACCATCCTGCAGGTAACGGTACCGGAACCTGAATCAACGGTAGATCCTTCCGAATTCTCCTCCACCGCCTGTTCTGTCGTCACCAGATCCTTATCGTCCTTTGATGACTCCTGTTTTTCCTCTAGCAGATTCTGCATCAGATCCTGCGTCCAGATTTCCTCTCCATCCAGGGATGCTGCTATTTCAAAACTTTTAAAATGATACATCGCAACATTATCAAGCGTATAGGTACACTTTCCTTTCAGAGAAAGTTTTCCGTCCTTTAATGCCGGCGTTCCATCTAACGTTCCCGATAAAACCTGATCAAATTTTCCGCTGACACCATCAAAGTCTTCCACCACTTCCGTTGTCTTCTTTTTTCCGTTTGCAAGAAGGAACGTGACATTTCCGTTGAATGTTTTGTTAAGCGGAAGCGTGATATTTCCTTTGAACATGTAACCATCTGCTTTCAGCGGACATTCCGTTGTTCCGAAATAGATGCTCATCGTTGTATTATCGGTATACTCTTTCGGAATCACGGAAACTTCCACCTTATACTCGTGACGGGCAAAATCCATATCCTTTACTTCTATGGAATAATCCTCGACCATACTGGCCTCTTCTTCGAGTGTTTTTTCAATGCTTGACTGCATTCCTCCTACATCCGAAAGAATGATGTTGGTCGTATCCTGCAGATAGGCAAGCTGGTTGGTCAGCTCACTTACTTTGCCATACATCAGAATTCCAAACACCAAAAGCAAGATAAGGATCAGTACAATGAGTATTTTTTTCCAGTTTGCTTTCCATTTTTTCATAGAAATTATTCTTCGCTGTCCTCACTCTTTACGATCGCAATACCAAGTTCTTCTAACTGTTTCTCATCCACAGAACCCGGTGCCTCAGACATCAGATCGGAAGCATCCTTTACCTTCGGGAATGCAATCACGTCACGGATGGAATCTGCATGTACCATGTGCATAATCATACGGTCTACACCGTAAGCCAGTCCTGCGTGTGGCGGCACACCATAGGAGAACGCATCCAGAAGGAATCCAAACTGCTCATGTGCGCGCTCCTTGGTAAATCCAAGCACCTCAAACATCTTTTCCTGAATGTCATCCTGATGGATACGGACAGAACCACCGCCAAGTTCGGTACCGTTTAATACGATATCGTATGCCTTTGCGCGGACAGCACCCGGATCGCTGTCGATCTTATCCCAGTCCTCTTCCATCGGCATGGTAAATGGATGATGCATTGCCATAAAACGGTTCTCTTCATCGGACCACTCCAGAAGTGGGAATTCTGTTACCCACAGGAAATTGTACTTGTTCTCATCGATCAGCCCAAGTTCTTCTCCAAGCTGTAAACGAAGTGCGCCCAGTACGTTCCATACGATCTTATTTTTATCTGCTGCAAACAAAAGCAGATCGCCCGGCTTGCCGTTCATCTTTGCAACAAGTGCGTTTAACTCGTCTTCTGTCATAAACTTTGCGAAAGAAGACTTGTAAGTGCCATCTTCGTTAATGCACAGATAAGCAAGTCCCTTGGCACCGCAGCCCTTTGCATGCTCCACCAGCTTGTCAATCTTCTTACGCGGCATATGTCCCTGTCCCTCGACATTGATACCACGGACAGAACCACCGTTTTCCAGTGCACCGGTAAATACACCGAATCCACAGCCCTTTACGGTCTCGGATACATCGACCAGTTCCATACCGAAACGGGTATCCGGCTTGTCGGAACCGAAACGATCCATGGCTTCCTGCCACGGCATACGCTGCAGCGGAATCTGTACATCCACACCGATGGCTTCCTTAAATACAAATTTTAACAGACGCTCGTTGACATCAATGACATCGTCGATATCAACAAAGGAAAGCTCCATATCTGCCTGTGTAAACTCCGGCTGACGGTCTGCACGCAGATCCTCGTCACGGAAGCAGCGGGCGATCTGGAAATACCGGTCATAGCCGGATGCCATCAGAAGCTGCTTGAACAGCTGCGGAGACTGTGGCAGTGCATAGAAATTTCCCGGATGCACACGGCTTGGCACAAGATAATCTCTGGCACCTTCCGGTGTAGACTTGCACAGGATCGGAGTCTCGATCTCTAAAAATCCCTCGTTTGCCATAAACTGACGCATCAGTCCGAGCACACGGCTTTTCAGCATTAAGTTCTTTTGAATGTCCGGTCTGCGCAGATCCAGATAACGGTATTTCAGACGAATATCTTCCTTGGTCTGGCTGTTCTCCTCAATTGCAAACGGAGGTGTCTGTGACTCGGATAAAATGCGAAGGCTGGTTGCGATCACTTCGATATCTCCGGTCTTTAAGTTTTCATTAACTGCTGCAGAACGCTTCTGTACCGTTCCTTCAACAGCCACTACATATTCACTTCTTAAAGTTCCTGCCTTTGCAAATCCCTCTGCTCCGACACTCTCCTCATCAAACACGATCTGTAACAGACCACTTCTGTCACGCAGGTCGATAAAAATCAGACTTCCTAAATTTCTTCTCTTCTGTACCCAGCCCATAACGGTTACTTTTTCACCGATGTTGGCACTGCTTACCTCGGTACATCTGTGGCTTCTGTGTAAGCCTTTCATTGATTCTGCCATGATTGTCTCCTTTATACTCTCCTTATTCTATTTGTTAAAAAACTCCTCAAATTCTTCGTATCCTTCTTTGGAAAGCTGCTCTTTCTGGAATTTCTTGTTCTTGTTCATGCGGACAACCAATACCTGCTGTCCGTTCTCGCGGGCTTCTTTTGCCTGTTTCATCACATCCACAAGTTTCTCTGCCGGATACTTCTTTTCTACTAAGTAAGCAACTCTCTTCGGACGCTCCGGAATTTTGAACCCGCTCTCCATCAGAAGCAGGATAATACGCTCAAATCCGATGGAAAAACCACATGCCGGCACATCGTTGCCTGTGAATTTTCCAATCATCTTGTCGTATCTTCCACCGCCGCCGCAGGCTGCACCAAGCTCCGGCATTGCGATCTCAAAAATGGTTCCGGTATAATAGCTCATACCGCGCACGAGTGTCGGATCAAAGACCAGTGTAAACTCTGCATTCTTTGTCGCATTGACTGCCGTTGCGATCTCTGTCAGACTGTCTGCCACTTCCTGATCCAGGAAATCCCCCAGCTTGTCCTTTAAGAATGCCACACCTTCCGCAACATCCTTGCGGTCTTTTAATAACTCAAACAGCTCTAAGTATTTGTCAATCGACTCTTTTGCATAGCCCTCTTCTTCGAGTTCTGCTGCCACACCTTCGAGACCGATCTTGTCCATCTTATCGAGGGTGATGAAAATGCTGTCGTAATCCTTCTCTTCAAATCCGCTGTATGCTGCCATTGCCTTTAAAATCCGGCGCTCATTGATGCGGATCTCAAAATTCTTAAATCCGAGTCTGCCGATGGTAGTGGTTGTCGCGGTGATCAGCTCAATCTCTGCAAGATTACTCGGCTCACCTAAAATATCAATATCGCACTGGGTAAACTGACGGTAACGTCCACGCTGCGGACGGTCGGCTCTCCACACGCTTCCAATCTGCAATGCCTTAAACGGTGTCGGCAGATCATTGGCATGGTTTGCATAGAAACGGGAAAGCGGAACGGTCAGATCGTAACGCATACCGAAATCGACCACATCCGCCTCTTCTTTTGCGGTCTCGAGATTTAACTTCTCGCCACGCTTTAATACTTTAAAGATCAGTTTCTCGTTCTCGCCGCCCTGCTTGTTGGAAAGGTTTGCAATATTTTCCATGCATGGGGTTTCAATCGGCGTAAATCCAAAGCTGCGGTAGGTATCTTTGATCACGCTCGTCACATAATCACGGATTTCCATCTCTGCAGGTAATATATCTTTCATGCCGTTGACCGGCTTTTTGCTCAGTGCCATTTGATTTCCTCCATTTTTTCTCTTTTTATCCAGCATTTATTATACGTTTCGGGGCCTCATACGTCAAGGATTGTTGCAAAATGCTTTTTCAATCAGACAACTGTGTGTTACAAGTTTACCTCTGAACAGTAACAGATCGTCCAAGAAAATGTCCGCACCCTCCCGTCACGAAATTGATCTGTTTCATCAGTTACTTTCTGATTATATTTTAAGGCAGATGTGAATGTTTCCATTTCACATCTGCCTTAATGCCGTTAATACCCATTTATTTTAATTCATCTTCCAGCAATACTGCTGCGTCCTTTACACAGTCAATGCATTCTCTCCTGACAACCCCATCTGCAATACCTTTGAGTTCTTTACAGATAACGGTACCATTTTGTTCTTTGAATCTGCTGATGATTCTTCTTGCGCTCTGCATTGTTTTCTGCGGATTTTTATTGATCAGCCCCAATATATTTACTGCTCCGATGATTGCTCCGCATGTTGCTTCCATACTGCCACCCATGCCTACCGCAAATCCCTGTGTAAGATTTTTGACTGTTTCTTCATCCAACCCTGCCTGTTCGCAATACGTACATGCCACAGCCTGCGCACAGTTATAACCACACATTTTTCTTTGAACTGCCTCTTTTACTTTTGATTCCATCTTTTTCTTTCCTTTTCTTTTTGTAATTAGGAAGGGGATTTCATCCAGCTATTTTTCTGAGAACAACTGCTGCTTGCGCGCAATCATCTCATCAATCCTCTTCATATACAGCCCGACATCTTTAACATTTTCACACCGCTCGATCCGGTGTGTGCCATCCGCATTCGGCTGCGGCCATACCCGTTTGGTAGATGCCCCTGCGCCACAGGCAACGATTGTCTGGCGTTCCTCCATGATTAACACGTTATACACCCCTGCCTTGCCCGGCTTGGCATATCCCACGTTTTCCATATTTCCCGCCATTCCTTTCTGACGGTACAGATAATACGGAGAGAGTCCCATCTGATGACAGTATTCGGCACACAGATCCATGTGCTCCTGCGTATTGACCATCATCATGCTCTCATAGCGGTCTTTGAAAATGTTTAACCGCGCCGCACGCTTGATGGCAAGTGAATGGATCGTGATATTATCCGGATCGAGTTCTTTTAAAATCTCCATCGTATTTCGCACATCCGCAAGATCCTCTTCCGGAAGCCCCATAATCAGATCCATGTTGATATTGTCAAATCCCAGCTTTCTTGCCATATGAAAACTTTCTATCGTCTGTTCGACCGTATGATGACGTCCGATCAGATCGAGCGTTTTCTGCTTCATTGTCTGCGGATTGATGGATATACGGCTGATGCCATTCTTTCGCAGCACCAGAAGTTTTTCTTCCGTGATGGAATCCGGCCGTCCTGCTTCCACCGTAAATTCCAGACAATCTCCCAGATCAAAACTGCATCTGATCTTGCGGATCAGACGATCCAGCTGGTATGGCTCAAGTGTGGTCGGTGTCCCTCCCCCGATATAGATCGAGTTCAGTTTGCGATGATAATTCTTTGCGGCAACATAATCCAGTTCCTTTTCCAGTGCGTCCAGATATGCGTCAACCTGTGTTTTCCAGGCAGTCAGCGGATAGGAAGTAAACGAACAGTACAGACAGGTGCTCGGGCAAAACGGTATGCCGATATACAGACTGTATCCATTCTTATAATCCAGCCGGGAAAGCAATGCCCGCTCACGCTCTGCAATGGCAATCGACAGATTGATTTTCTCATCGGATGCCAGATAGGTCTGTTTCATATAGGAAACAATCTCTTCTTTTGTTTTTCCCTCATCCAGCATCTGCATCGGAATCTTCGTCGGACGGATACCGGTCAGTGTACCCCATGGCAGCGGCTGTCCCGTCTCTTCCTCAAGCAGGCGGTACAGATGTTCCTTCAATGCATTCTTTGTCTCTGTACGATTGGAAAAATCCACCGCAAAGGTGCGCCGCGCCGGACCATCCGGCGCGTCATCCCAGGCGATGGAAATTCTGTCATCCGCATAATCAATCGAAAAATGGGAACTCCCCGCTTCTTCCTGCTCCGCAGAATGATTGGTACACGCCACATTTTTTTCGTCCGCATGCGCTTCCTTTGTATAGTAAAGCTCCACATCTTCCTTCGGGAAAAACGCTTTAATCAGCGAATGAATATCATATTCAAATTCTGTTCTGTTTAATGTTACAGTAATCATAAGTATGGATTGTACATCCTCTCGTTTTCAATGGTCGTTACATCGTTGTGTCCCGGATAAACGGTCGTGCGGTCCGGCAGTGTCATCAGCTTTTCCTTGATGGAACGAATGATATCAGACATGCTTCCGCCCGGAAAATCGGTACGTCCTACCGATGTGCAAAACAGTGTATCTCCGGAAAATACCACATTTTCGTATGGGAAATAGTAACAGCATCCCCCCGGTGTATGTCCCGGTGTGTGCAGTACCCGGATATGAAATCCTGCCAGATCCAGTTCCTGCTCATCCTTTAAATATATGTCCGCATGGAACACGTGGTGTTCCCCTGTCATGTGGCATAAATTCATCTCTTCATTTTCCAGCGTTTCTTTTTCCGTCTCATAGGCATAGACCGGAATCGAAAATTCTTTTGCCAGATCTGCTGCTCCGGTTGCATGATCAAAATGTCCATGTGTCAACAGAATTGCCACCGGTGTACATCCTTCCTGACGCACACGCTCCGCCAGCTGCTTGGGACTGTAGCCCGGATCAATAATGATCAGTTCTTTTGTCTCATCATTGATTGCAAAATAGCAGTTGGTCTGTACCGGCCCTACCATATAGTGATTTATTTTTAATTTTGCCATTCTCTTCCTCCTGTCGGCGCAACCTTAGCCGGTCGTCCGCTCCACATCCATCACGCCCTCAATCTGTCGGATCTTTTCCACAATTTTTGTGATCTGTCCCTTGCCTTTTGTCTGGAAGGCCACATCAATTGTTGCGATCCCCTGCTTGCTGGTCTTCGAGTGAATCCCGGAAATATTGATCTCCGCCTCTGTAAATACTTTGGTAATATCCACAAGAAGTCCGGAACGGTCGTGACAGAAAATCTTGATTTCCGCATGATACTCGCCAAACTGTTCTTTGTCTGCCCCCTCCTGCCACTCAGCTTCAATCAGGCGCACACGCTCCATATCGGACAAATGCAGAATATTGACACAGTCGGTACGGTGGATCGACACACCACGTCCGCGGGTGACAAATCCCACAATCTCATCTCCCGGAACCGGGCTGCAGCACTTACTGAAATGCACAGCCACATCATAAAGTCCCTTGACCACAATTCCGCTCTTGGAATGCTTTGGCATATCCTCCTGCTTATTCTCCCCAACAGCCTCAAGCACTTCCTGATCTGTCAGCGTAATCGGATGATCCTTGCGGTATTCATCGTACATACGGTTTACAATCTGGCTTTCTTTCAATCCTCCGTGTCCTACGGTTGCCAGACAGGAATTCCAGTCATGGAACCCGTATTTGCGGATAATCTTTCCCTGATATTCCGGCTTATTGATTTCTCCGAAATTGATTCCCTTTGCCTTGGCATAATTGTTAATCAGTTCCTTGCCGTGCAGAATATTTTCTTCTTTTAATTCGCTGCGGAACCACTGATTGATCTTGTTCTTGGCCTGTGTGCTCTTGACAATGGAAAGCCAGTCACGGCTCGGTCCCTTGGAGTTCTGGGAAGTGATGACCTCAATCCGGTCTCCGTTCTGGATCACATAGTCAATCGGCACCAGCTTGCCATTGACTTTGGCACCTACCATCTTATTTCCCACAGCAGAGTGAATGCTGTACGCAAAATCAATCGGTGTGGAACCGTTTGGCAGGTTCTTTACATCTCCGGACGGGGTAAAACAGAATACCGTATCGGAAAACAGATCCAGATCACTCTTTAAAAGTGTCATAAACTCTTTATTATCCGACATGTCACGCTGCCACTCAAGGATCTGGCGCAGCCAGCTTAATTTTTCTTCTTCGGTTACGGTCGTGGAAGTGGTTACCCCATTGTTCACTTCCTTGTATTTCCAGTGCGCCGCAATACCGTATTCTGCGGTACGGTGCATCTCAAACGTACGGATCTGGATCTCAAACGGCTGTCCGCTCGGTCCAATCAGTGTCGTATGCAAAGACTGATACATATTCGGTTTTGGCATGGCAATATAGTCTTTGAAACGGCCCGGAATCGGTTTATATTTTTCGTGCATGATACCCAGAGCCGCATAGCAGTCTTTTACGGTATCCACAATGATACGGATGGCAAACAAATCATAAATCTGATCAATGGTCTTGTTCTGGTTCACCATCTTTTTATAAATGGAGAAGAAATGCTTGGCACGTCCGGAAATCTCCGCTTTGATGCCAGCCTCTTCAATTTCCCTGCGCACATCGGCAACCAGTCCCTGTACATAGGCATCCCGCACATTTTTGCGCAGTGCAAATTTGTACAGGACAAGCTGACCACGGCAGCAGGAGACTTTTCCAGGACGTCAGATGGCTGGGCAAACCAGGTCAAAATATTACAGCTGCAGTTTGATAGCTTGAAAGCGACACTCGGACAGGGTCTGATCAATGTTTTATCACCGGTAATCCATATAATAAACATCATTATTGGAAAGTTGATGAGCCTGGCCAATGCGTTTAAAGCATTTACGGAATTGATTACTGGAAAGAAAGGATCTGGAGGAACCTCTGCAGCTGTATCTGGAATGGAGGCTGTAGCAGAGGCAGCTGATCAGGCAGCCAGTGCCTCGTCTGGTGCAGGAAGCGTAGCGAAAAAAGCCGCTAAGGACATGAAAGGGGCCGCTACTGGTATTGATGAGTTAAACATTATCAGTACATCAGATAGTGGTTCTGGTGGTTCCGGTGGTGCAGGAGGATATTCTGCTGACGATTTTGACATGGGAACTTTGCCGGATACAACCGAAGCGGTTGACAGTCGGTTAAAAGCAATCCAGGACAGAATCGGAGAATTAAAGCAGCTTTTAGTTTCTGGATTCTGGGACGGCTTTGGAGACATAGCAGTTTTTGATGATATTCAAAAGCATATTGATAGCATAAAAAGTAGCCTCGAAGGTATTTTTAAAGATTCAGACGTACAGAAGGCAGCTTCTTCTTTTGTGGATACCCTGGCGTACAACATTGGAAAAGTGGCAGGATCCGTGGCTTCTGTTGGTGCGACTATTGCAGATAATCTGGTAGGCGGATTGGATTTATATTTGCAGCAGAATTCTGACCGTATCAAAGAGTACCTGATCTCCATGTTTGATCTCCACGGGGAGATCGCTACCCTTACTGGCAATTTTGCGGCTGCGGTTGCAGATATCTTTTCTGTGTTTCGGAGTGATTCCGCAAAGCAGATTACAGCAGATATAATTGGCATTTTCAGCAGCTCCTTCCAGGGCGTTACCGAGCTTGGTAGTAAATTTGCAAGAGATATTCTTCAACTGTTTACCAAACCGATTACAGACAATGCAGGTCAGATAAAACAGCGGATTCAAGGGCTCTTAGACGAATTACAGCCAAAATTCGATAAGTTGAAAGAACTGGTAGATAAGTTATGGGATGGATTAAATACAGCCTATGACACAGTCGCAAAACCGGTTTTCGATGCGTTTACAGAAGCAATATCTGCAGTTATTGACTGGGTAACCGAAACCCAAGAGCGGTTTAATGGTGCAATCGCTGTGATTACATCATTCTTTGCAGCCTGGGAGGTTGTAAAGCTTGGTGAATTTGTGATCAATGCAGGTGGCGTCGTGTCTATGTTGTCAGGCATGGCGGCTGGATTTGCGGCGAATGCGGCTGCGATTGCAGGACACATAGCGGCTCTGATTACCGATAAAGCGGAGACTGCAGCGATTGTGGCGATGTACGCGAAAGATTTTGTAGTAAATCTGGCAAATGCTACTGCCGAGCTGGTAAAACAAGTTGCACAATTTGCACTTAGTACAGCGGCTAAAATAGCAGATACTGCAGCGCAGGTGGCCATGACGGCTGCGACGGTGGCGTGGAATGCTGTGTGCGTGATTGCAACGACTGTAACTGCAGCATTAGGGGCAGCGATTGCCTTTCTTACCAGCCCAATCGGATTGGTCATTGTTGCAATTACCGCATTGATTGCCGCTGGTGTCCTTTTGTATACGCATTGGGATACAGTAAAAGAGTATGCAGCGACAATTTGGGACGCGATTCGGGAATTGATCAGCACGGCCATTGATGCGGTAAAACAGTTTGTATCCAATACTTTAGATGCAATCAAGGCAAAATGGGAAACTGTTTGGAATGGGATTCAGACGTTCCTGGCGGCAGTTTGGGATGCGATGAAAGCGATTGTAAACACTGTGTTCCAGGCAATCAAAGAACTTATTATTTCGATTTTGACCGGTATTTTTGAATATTGGAACCACAGATGGACAGCAATCAAGAGTTTTACATCGAGCCTTTGGTATGCGATTAAAGATTTGGCATCGCAGGTATTCACAGCTATCCGCGACAAGCTTTCCGAAATCTGGGATTCCGTAAAAACTACCATTGAAGAAAAATGGACCGCGATCAAAGAGTGGTTTGTAGAAATCTGGCAGAAGATCAAGGATGTATTTCAGCTGGATGAGATGGTGGATATTGGCCGTGGCATCATGAATAAACTCTGGGATGGACTAAAATCTGTATGGAGTGATATTACAGGCTGGCTGGAAGGTATTGTGGATGTGATCAGCAATACATTTAAAAAGGTTACTGATGGAGCTAAGAACCTCTTTAAGAAAGCCAAGAAGGATGCAGAGGACGATGGAGATTCTGATGAGGACGATAGTGGATATGTAAATAGCGGTCCCGGAGCAGTAAAAGGCCATGCTTCCGGTGGCTTCCCGAAGTCGGGTCAGATGTTCGTTGCCAATGAGGATGGTAATCCGGAACTTATTGGAAGCTGGGGTGGTCGTGCAGCAGTTGCCAATAACCAGCAGATTATCCAGGGCATTTCCCAGGCAGTACAGAATGGGATGAGATCCTGCATGACTCCGATTGTATCCCATATGGCATCCATTGCCCAGAATGCAGCGCCGTCATTGACAACGGTTGGAACTGGACGGAGTTATTCTCCAGATGGACAGTGGCTCCAGAGTATGGCAGACCGTGTCATGAGTCTTGATAGCGCAAGCATGAGTGACCAGTATCTTGCGATGATGGTGGATCTGTTAAAACAGATCATCGACCTGATTGAAAATCTGGATCTGACGGTAAACATTGATATCCGTGAGATCAAGAAGAAACTGACGGATCTTGAGAAGAGATCTGGATACACATTGAGGACAACGTAAGGAGGCGGGAATATGGCAGTGATTATGATCAATGGACGGGAATTTCCCGCCCCGGATATTGGTGGAAATCTGGTCGTGGCTACCAATGTAAGTGATGGTAAGAATGCGAATGGTGAATTTGTGGGTCAGAAGGTGGGTCGTGATCAATATAAGTTTGATTCGTTGCAGTGGAAGATGCTGGATGCTCAGACGTGGGCTGCAATGTTACAGGAATTTGATAAATTTGTGGTAACTGCCCGTATTCCTGATATGGTAAATAACCGGTTTCGAACGATCCGGATGTATCCAGGAAACCGTACTGCTACACCTGTCCAGTTTGACAAGGACGGTCTTCCAACCGTGTATCAGGACTGCAAAGTGAACATCATAGACTGTGGGGTGATGGAGTAATGCAGGCAGTAAGTAATGCGTATAAGCAGGAAATGAAAAAGCAGCTTCGCGATCATTCCTATATGAGGGTCACGATCGGGTTGATCAATCAGGAAGCGCAGGCTTCTGCCAGTGTCCCGGATCCGGAAAAGTATACGTACTACAGTAATCTTTCCTGGCCGCTCAACAGCTATAAGGTCGAAGAATTATATGATTCCTGCGATCAGGACTATACTGCAGTTGATGGCAGTATGTATTTTCTGCCAAGAGATCCATCGGATGTGGTATTAAATCAGGGGATTGTTTCAGAAAATCTTCTTGGGATGATAGAAGTCCATTTTCCGATACCGTATGATATTAAAGGATTAACGGTAGAATTTGGCAAAGCATATCCGGTGGATTTTTCCATTATTTCCGATAACAGCAGTGTAGAAATCACTGGGAATCAAAATGGACACTTTGTGACAGAGAAAATCTTTTCCGGAGCGACCTTTCTGCGTTTTGTGCCGGCACAAATGGTCAATGGGCAGAGTCGTTTCCGGATACATCAGATCACAATGGGAATCGGTATTTATTTTGATAATCAGAAAATCCTTTCTGCGACTAAGAAAGAACGGATCAGCCCGATCATGGAAGATCTTCCATCTATTGATTTCAGTATCACCATTGATAATAAAAATCGTGCGTATGACATTGAAAACGAAGAAAGTACCGTGAATTTTTTAGAGAATGGACAGGAAATCAGTGTGATTTATGGTCAGGAATTGGACAATGGGAATGTGGAGTGGATTCCGGGAACCACAGTGTATTTAAGGGAATGGTCTGCTGATGATGAAGAAATGAGCTTTACGGCAACCGATCGCTTTGATGGAATGGATGGAACCTATCGCCGCGGAAAATATGCACCGGATGGCATTACGTTGTATGAGCTGGCACTGGATGTTTTTCAGGACGCTGGAATCGACAGTCGTACATACTGGCTTGATAATTATCTCAAGGATGTCAAGGTTTATAATCCAATGCCGGTTGTAACACATAAGGAAGCGCTGCAGCTGATTGCCAATGCCGGACGTTGCATTCTTTATCAGGACAGAAATGGAAATATTTTTATGAAATCCAGTTTTATTCCAGATATGGAGGCAAGTTCAGACAATGAGACTTATTTTTCAAAAACGGCATCCATCCTAAAAGGGACAGAGAAAAGTACCTATGCCACGGCGGAGAAAGATCATACAGATGCTTCCGCGTCACAGTTCTTCCTTCCACGTTCTGGAAATTATCTGGATGTTGGTTATGTATCAGAGGAGGTTGCAGATGAAGATGGACGATTTAAACAAAGTCCTAATGTAACCATTTGCATGGAAGCGAGATATAAGTGTTTTGGAATTACCTTAGGGTTTGGTCATAAGTATCCAAAGAAAATGGTGATCCATAGTTATCTGGATGGAGAATTGCAGGAAGATTTTATTGTAAATGTGCCATCCAGTGTATTTATGATCAGTCACGAATTCCCAGAGGCAGATCGGCTTGTATGTGAATTTTTAGAAGGAGATCCACATACGAGGGTAACTTTGCAAAATGTGATTTTTGGTGACAGCACGGACTATGCTTTGTCGTATGGTTCCGAGTTGACAAAAACACCAAAGGGAACGCAACTGGCCAAGGTAAAAGAACTGCAGGTGGTTAGGACGGTTTATGCACCCGGTGTTGAAAAACGCCAGCTTGCAAAGGAAACAATTCCGACAGGGGAAATAAGGCACACCATTTTCCTGAACACGGCATCTCATGGTTATGAGGCGGAAACGGAAGATGGGGAAAGGGTTTCCATCATCGACAGTGGAGCTTACTATGTGACGGTGGAGGTTCCAGAACATGCAGAAGTTATCATAAATGGCTATGAATATAGCATAACGCAGGCAGTGGTGTCCCGGTCATTAAATTCATCTGGAACGGTTGAAACGTGGGAGAATCCTTTGATTTCCAGGACTGATCATGCAACAGATCTGGTGGAGTGGATTGGGGATTATCTTCGGTCTGACCGGGAATATGAACTGAACTATCGCGGGGAGCCACGGATTGATGCGAACGATATTGCGTTTTTGGAAAATAAATATGTTCCGGATCTGCTTTTAAGGATTTACGAACATACCTTGAAATTTAATGGAGCGTTATCTGGAACGATAAAGGCAAGGAGGGATATGAGTCATGTGGATACAGCCCAAAACAAACTGGCAGCCAGAGGATTACTTTAATATTGATGATTATAACCGGATAAAAGGAAATCTGAATGAGCTGAAAAGTCTGGCCCTGGTTGTCTGGCCCAATGTTCCGTTTGAAGAAATGGGGGCGGACAAGATGTATTCTGACTATGGTTTTTATGCAGATGAAATAAACCGGTTTGAGATGAATGTGGATCATATCCGGGACGCAACGGTTCCTTTAGAAATGGGGGAAAAGCAGACTTTTTATGAAAACCAATCGTTCATAGATTGGAAGGAATTGAATCGGATAGAAACAGCATGTGCCAGGATGTATCAATATATTCATGGAAGTTCCAGCGGTGTTCCGCGCATGACCTTTATCTTAGACAATGCCAGAATCGGTAACAGGAGGTGAGAGCAGTGTTAAAAACAGATTACAAAGATGATGTATTCGAGAAGAACCGGATGTACCAGACGGTAGATAATAAAGATGGTACGTTCTGCCTGATCGATGTCACGGAATACAGCCAGGAGGGCGATGCATTCGGTGCGAAAGATATCAACGCAACCAATGAGGCAATAAACCGGATCAATCATACAGAACCGGTAACCCTTACGGCTTCCGGCTGGACCAAATCCGCGCCTCCTTATGTCCAGACGGTGGCGGTTCCAGGGGCGACAGAGGACATGGAGGCGATCCTGGTATCAAAGTTGGAGGATGGAGCGTCAGTGGCGGTGCAGAAAGCTTACATAAAAGCGTTTGGAATTATCTCCAGTGGAACAGCCATGCTGGGAAATGGAACAGCAACGTTTAAAGTTTATAAAAAACCGGCCATGGACATTGTGGTTGGATTGAAAGGAGTGTAGCCAATGGGGAAAATCTGGATGCCTGGTGGCGGTGGAGGAGCGGACCTGGATGTGATCACCGCCGAAGCCGGAGATGTGACGGATGGAAAAGTGATTGTGAATGCGGACGGGGATCCGATCACGGGAACTATGCGGGACTGGAGAGGAACCCCGCAGCATATTGACGCCAGACGGCTCCAAAACAACCGCTTCGAGGTTGCGGTGGCAGCAGGACGGTATGGATACTCCTGGGCAGAAAACAGCTATGAGTACATGGAATACTCAGAAGTGGCGGCTACTTTGGGACTGACAAACGCAAAGCTGGCAAAGGGACAGACGGTGTGCGGAGTAGCAGGAAGCTATACTTCGGATGCCACAGCCACAGCGGATTATCTTCTGAGTGGTTATACTGCCTATGCCAACGGAGCCAAGATCACCGGAAAGCTGGCGGTCCAGTCTGTATTGTCTTTTAACGCAGCCCCTTATTCTTCCACGCAGATCACATTTACCTGGAAGAATCCGGCGAAAGGGGCGTTTTCAGGCGTGATCATCGTCGGAAAGACAGGATCTTATCCAACGTCTATCTCAGATGGAACACGGTGGTATAAAGGCGCTGGAAATAATACCGCGGCAAATGGGACATCGTCCGCAACGGTCGGTGGATTTACTGCAGGAACCACATACTATTTCCAGTGCTTCAGCTACGCAGTGAAAAACAACGCGGAATGGGTTCATGCTGCCAGTGACACCGCGACTGCAACGCCGACGAAAGGAACCCAGGTATTTAAGGCCAGCGGTACCTTTACAGTCCCGGCAGGAGTCAGAAGCATTGACATCTTTTGTGTGGGCGGTGGCGGAGCAGGAGGTTCCGGAAACACATCGAATACCTCCTCTAACCAGATCAATGGCGGTGGAGGCGGCGGTGGATATACAGCCCAAAAGTTAGGTTATGCGGTTGCTCCGGGAGCGGCCTTTGCGGTTGTGGTCGGCGCGGGAGGCGCTGGGGGAAGTGCCACTTCGGGTGCAGCCGGAGGGACCACTTCGTTTGGAACGGTAGTTTCTGCAGCAGGTGGCAAAGGAGGCAGTTCCCAGACTGGTGGGGCTGGCGGCTCTGGAGGCGGATCTTCCAGATCTTATAAGAGTGGAGCTGTATATGGAGGAGCTGGCGGCTCAAATGGCGGCAACGGAGGAGCTGCTTATTATGGCAGTGAGACGTATGGAACAGTTGGTGCAGGACAGGGAACAACGACCCGCGAATGGGGAAACGCATCGGGAACCTTGTATGCAGGAGGCGGAGGAGGTTCCTCTTCCGGAAACATGGATAATGGCGCAGGCGCTGGAGGATCCGGCGGCGGTGGAAAGGGAGGAACATTGTCAGACGGCGCCGGTGTTTCCGCTTCAGCAGGAATTGCCAATACCGGCGGTGGAGGCGGTGGCGGAAAGGCATACTGGTCCGGAACCACTTACTATGGAGCGTCCGGCGGATCCGGGATCTGTATTGTCCGCTGGGGATATTAAAAGGAGGAGCAGATGAAAAGAGAAACAAAGTATCCATATATCATGGTGGACGCGGAAGGAACCGTGCAGAACATCGCCATGTTTGACGATTACTCTTCAGCGAATACGATCACACAGGCATGTTATGGAGAAGGCGCCTGTGCCTATGCGTACCAGTATGCGGTCAGCGTAGGAGATCGGTGCGTGGATGGGACTTTTTATGTGGTGGATGAGGAAGGCGGCCTGACGGAGGCAGAGCATATCCCAAACGATGAGGACCAGATTTCCACACTGAATGATCAGCTGATGGATGCCTATCTGGCATTGACAGAGCAGTATGAAACCACTCTGGATCTGCAGGAACAGGTGACGAATACCATGATGGCATTGACAGAACTCTATGAAAGCATGTAAGGAGGAAGCGGTATGGCAAGTTATATGGCGAAGGTTTATGCGGCATTGGTTAAAAGTGGAAAGAAAACCATTGAGGAAGTACCGGAGAAGATCCGGAGTGAAGTGCAGGAGATTCTGGAGGCAGAGGCTTAAGGATTTTCTATATTATTTTTTGAGGAAGGAGGCAGATGAGATGGCAGTGATTTATGCGACTCTGATCGTGAAGGGAAAAAAGACCTATGCACAGGTTCCGGACAAGATCAAACCACAGGTAAAACAGATTCTGATTGATCTGGAATGCGAAGACCTGATTACGGAGGAGGAATAGGATGCCGACAGAGATAGCAGTAGCTCTGGTTGGTCTGTGCGGCAGTGCGATAGGCAGCTTGGCTGGTGTGGTGGCATCAGCCAAGCTGACCGCCTACCGGATAGAGCAGCTGGAGAAAAAAGTGGATAAACATAATACCGTGATTGAACGTACATATAAACTAGAGGAGACGCAGGCGGTGATGGAAGAGCAGATCAAGGTGGCGAATCACCGGATTGCGGATCTGGAAAATCAGAAGGAGGATTTGATATGCAGGTGAAAGATTATGTAAAACCGGAATTACTGGTAGTGGCAGTGGTACTGTATTTTACTGGCGCATGGCTGAAACAGAGTGAGACGGTGAAGGACAAATATATTCCATTGATCAATGGCGCCGTTGGCATCGTGATCTGCGCCATCTATGTATTTGCCACATGTGTATGCACTGGCAGCCAGGATATTGCCCTGGCCGTGTTTACCGCGATCACACAGGGAATTCTTGTGGCAGGATTATCTACTTATGTAAATCAGATCGTAAAACAGACTGGAAAAGACGAATAGAAGGAGGTGATCCGGATATCTCCCAGCAGTCGGTGTGATGACTGCTGGTTGTGACGTCACAACCTTGTGCCGGCACAAAAAGAAACTGGTAGAATGAAAACCGATTGTATGTTATAATGCCTATGTTACCGCCCCTATACCGGTATGGAAAGGGGGTGTTTATGATGGACATATTGCTATCTCTTATTGTTTCTGTTATGGCAGGTGTGATTAGCCATCTCATTTGCAAATGGCTAGACAGGAACAAATAGTCGGTAACTAGCCTATGGTTTAAGCCACCATACCCAAAAGGCATAGAAAACCCCAAGGAATGCGACTCCTTGGGGTTTTCGTTTGTGTGTTTATAATGGAACACTGCTATCTCTTAGCCTATCGGCATTATAGCATATGCAGAAACAGTTTTCAAGATACCATAAATACAAAAATTGACCGGGGAGCCAAAACCCTGGTTTTTCATATTATAAAGGAAAGAGGACAAATTTATGAGAGATATTACATTATGCCATCCGCGTCTTCAGAAACTAGCCACAGAGCTGATCCAGAAATGTTCTGCCCAGGGCCTTCAAATCAAAATTGGTGAAACTCTCCGCACCAGATCGGAACAGGATACCCTATATGCCCAGGGGCGCACGACACCAGGAAGCATTGTGACTAATGCTCCGGGCTCCAGCTACAGCTCCTATCATCAATGGGGAACTGCCTTTGACATTTACCGCGCTGATGGCTGTGGGGCTTATTATGATAAGGATGGCTTTTTCACCAGAGTTGGGGCGATTGGCGTGTCCATCGGATTAGAATGGGGCGGAAACTGGAAATCCATCGTGGATAAGCCTCATTTCCAGCTTCCGGATTGGGGAAGCAGCACCAGCGGGATCAAGAAAGAATTTAAGACACCGGAAGAATTTATGAAGACCTGGAAAGGAGAGGAGAAGGTTGTTGAGGGCTGGCAAAAGGATACCACAGGCTGGTGGTATCAGAATGCTGATGGCACCTGGCCAAAGAGCGAGTGGCGGCTGATCAACCACCACTGGTATCTCTTTGGCGCAAACGGATATATCAGAAAGGGCTGGCACCGTTGGAATCCGGACACGAAGCAGGTAGATCTGGATGATGGTTCCGGTGATTGGTATTATCTTCAGGAGACCGGAGATTTAGAGGGGGCCTGCTGGCATGGAACCGAAAAAGGATCTTTGGAGATATGGTATGTAAAATAGAAATTATAGTAAATTCGAAATCGCTTTTTGATTCTTGTCTACTATTTGTCTACTATTCCAGATAAAAAAGAGGAAAATATGCTGGAAGATAATAAAAGCATTAACTCGAAAAATGGCTTAAAACCTCACTTTTTTGCACATCATGAAATTCACAGATTGTAAAAATAAATTTTCGTAATGCGTAGGTCGCCGGTTCGAATCCGGCCGGGAGCTTTTAAGTTTCTGGGATTCTTTTTCGTTAAGGAAGAATAAGTACGGATAAGTAATTTTTAGTGGGAAAAAGTTTTTACAAAAACATTAATATATGATAAAAAATTCATATGGTACCATATAAATTATTGCCAATAATAAAAATAAATAATATAATTCAGATAAAACAAGAGCGGATTGGCTGGATAAAATGGTTTTAAATATCCGAATTCAAACTCCTTATGAATATGTGTGGAATATTATGAAAGCGTATAAGATAGTATTATTAGTGGTAACTTTGCTTCTTGCTGGATGCCAAAAGCGAGGAACTGAAGAAAAAATAACTGATACTGAAACAATTACATCGACACTTAGTGAATGGGACACGTATACAAATTTAGATAGTCTAATGACGTCCTATCAAATTGCGACATCGTCAAATGTCCGTTCAACACTTGCTAAAGAACGTATCTACCTCATAGATGATGATAATCCTTGGGATACAGCACTGGTAAATATAC
>OGYM01000588.1_pt1 | contig 28053 bp, 28 predicted proteins | sample 1576491 | NCBI WGS metagenome assembly OGYM01 (sample SAMEA3541515, study PRJEB24748) | human gut metagenome | biome: human gut; feature: human-associated habitat; material: faeces | place: China | collected 2012 | reverse complement strand
CTTCTCCAGACCAAAGCTATTTTGGTGGAACAGTTAAACCTGGTGACATCAAGTAGTCGATCATCTGCCGTAAGCTGTCCGTCAAAACTTTCTGAGAGATTCCCTCCAGATCTCTTTGCAGTTCGTTGAACCGCCATGGGCGGGTCTTGAGATTGCGCAGGATCAGCAGCTTCCACTTGCCGCCGATGAGGGAGACTGCAGTGGCCACGGGGCAGGCGGGCAGTTCTTCTTTTGTTTTCATGGCATCACACCTCCGAGAACATCATAACATATTCTTTTTAATATGTACAGTTATAAAAAGGTGCGTACTTGTTTTAGAGTGTGCTCCGGCTTAAACTATACACAGGCGAGCGAGAGCGCCAATATCCTTTGGAGGTAAAAGAGATGGAAAACTATACGAAAACGAATATCGGCAGCGAGGCAAGAGTGGAACTTCACGAAAAATTGGGCCTGACGGGTGCGGAGGTCAGCATCAACCAGCTCCCGGCGGGCGCAGGGGTGCCTTTTGTGCACGCCCACAGGAACAATGAAGAGATCTACGGTATTATTGCAGGGAAGGGCAAAGCCGTTATCGATGGGAAGGAGATCGCTCTGACCGCTGGCGACTGGCTGAAAGTTGCTCCGGCAGCAAAGCGTCAGTTCTCTGCTGCCGCAGATGAGGGCATTACCTATATTTGCATTCAGGTGAAGGAACACTCTCTGGGCGGCTTTACCGCTGAGGATGCCGTTATCTTCTGATAGAAAGAGCCGGAAACGTAAAAACCCCCTGTACATTTCTGTACAGGGGGTTTTATCGTGTTGGAATTATATCAGCTGGTATACCGTGCGGTCTCCAGCAGTTCCTCGGCCCGCTTGACCTGTTCCGCCGTGGGCGGGACAGCATCGGGCAGGGGATAAGGGATGCCGAGCTTCTGCCACTTGAAGAGGCCCAGCGTGTGGTAGGGCAGTACCTCTACCCGCTGCACCGTCTTGAGGGACGAGATGAACTCTGCGGTCTTCCGCAGGCCGTCTTCGTCGTCCGTCAGGCCGGGGACGAGGACATGGCGTATCCAGAGCGGTACACCGAGGTCGGAGATGTGGCGCGCCATCGCAAGGATATTTGCGTTGTCCCTGCCGGTGAGCCTGCGGTGCTTCTCCGGGTCGATCTCCTTCAAATCGAGGATGACGAGGCTGGTGGACTTCATCAGCCGGTCAAAATCGGCCAGATAAGCCGCATCGTCGGGGCGGAAGGGCTGACCGGCGGTGTCCAGAGCCGTATGCACGCCCTTGGAGCGCGCCAGTTCGAAGAACGCCGTCAGGAACTCCATCTGGCGCAGCTTCTACCACATTCTCATAGCTGTTTGCAAAGGACATACGGATATAGTGGTCGCCTTCGCTTCCGAATACATCGCCCGGTACCATTGCTACCTTGGCATTTTCAAGAAGCAGCGGAGCAAATTCCTGGCCGCTCATGCCAAGCTTTTCGATGTTGATGAAGATGTAGAATGCACCCTTCGGGCAACGGCAGCTCAGTCCGTCAATCTCGTTGATGGCTTTAACTGCATAGTCACGGCGTCTCTGATACTCTTTTACCATGTCTGCTACTTCGTTCTTCTCTTCTTTCAGCGCTACGACACCGGCTTTCTGTACGAAGGAACTTGCACAGGTAACCACGTGCTGATGCAGCTTATTGACAGTCTTGACAATCTCTTCGCTGCAGGCTGCGTAGCCGAGACGCCAGCCGGTCATGGAGTACGCTTTGGAGAAGCCGTTTAATGTGATGGTTCTCTCCTTCATGCCCGGAAGAGAGGCGATGCTGATGTGTTTTGCATCATCGTATAACAGTCTCTCATATACCTCATCTGATATAATCATGATATCGTTCTTCACAGCAATCTCTGCCAGTTCTTTCAGCACATCCTCTGCCAGCACACCGCCGGTCGGGTTGCTCGGAGTGATAAGAACGAGTGCCTTGGTCCGTGGGGTAACCTTTGCACGAATCTCATCCAGATCAATCTGGTAATCATTCTCCTCTTTCAATGTATAGGTAATCGGAACCGCGCCCAGAAGCTTCGGAACATTTAAGTAGTTTAACCAGCCCGGATTCGGAACCAGAACCTCATCGCCCTCGTCGAGAATTGCTGCCATGACATCAAAAACTGCCTCGGAAAGACCTACACTGACGATGATCTCAGTCGGTTTGTACTCTACATTGTTCTGCGTCTTTAATTTCCAGGCAATCGCCTCCCGCAGCTCCATGGTACCAAAGTTGGAAGTATAGAATACATCGCCTTTTTTGATATCCTCGATGCAGGCATTCTTGATGTATTCCGGTGTATCGAAATCCGGACGCCCTAACTCAAAGTGAATGACCGTCTCTCCTGCGCGCTCCATTGCCAGCGCCTTTTCGTTTACTTTACGGATTCCAGACGGAACCAGTTCATCCATTCTTTTTGCGAATAATTTATCCATAATAAAATCTCCTTTTCATTCTGCATATACTCTCAGATTCTCATTGGTCCGCATCTGCTGACACTTTTCCAAGAATATTTTATTTTTCCTGGTAGCCGGCCGGAATTCCGTTTTTCTGTTCTCCAGCCCTTACGCTGCCTTTGTCTCGGTTTCCGCACCAGTTCCCAGCGTATGCATCATGCCCTCGCTGCGTGCTACCACCATGGTGGTTACCACATCACCGGTTACGTTAAAGGTTGTATTTGCCATATCAATCAGTCGGAAGATACCGGCAATCAGACCTACAATCTCCAGCGGAAGTCCCATGTTCGTCAGAAGAATCGTGGTCATGATGATCGCGCCTCCCGGAACACCCGGACAGCCCATAGCTACTAATACAGTAGAAATAATAATGTTTACCAATGCGGACGGTGTCAGGTTCATTCCATAAATCTGTGCCGTCATTACGATAGCTGCTGCATAGTAGATACATCCACCATTCATGTTGATGGTTGCGCCAAGCGGCAGGGAGAACGATGATAACTCGGAAGTAAAAGTGGGATATGTGAATGAAAAATGTAAGATAGTATATATTACCCCTATTGAAAATGGTACTCAATATGGAGATGAGTGGTTGACCGGTTTTGAAAATACAGCTTCATATAAAATAGATAGTTCGTCGGGAGAATCATTGGTCGAAAGTTTTTATAAACTTTACTTGGCTACCTATTGCAGCATGTGCAGCGATTTGAATTCCAAGTTGCAGTCTTTGCGTTTGTCTAATCTGTCTCACACAGCTTTAGAACAATTCAAGAAGGTAGAATTAGAAAATTTGCAGGATGGCTTCGGGGGCTATGACCTTTTAATCACGAATTTTGATTTTGACAGTATGTGGTTTCACAGTCTGAAGGTTGTTCCGTTGGAGCCTGATAATTATCAGGTTACTTATCAGGCTGGGAAGTATATGCATCAAATAAATATCCAGACGGCATACCGGGACGGTAGATATTGGATTAATGCCATCACCGGAGTTCGATAAGCATTCATACCGTTATTTCTTCTTGCTCAGTTCTGCCCGTATACGACTGAGCGACTGAGGTGTGATAAACAAATAAGAAGCGATGTGCTTCAGTGGTACGTGCTGCAGCAATTCAGGATTTTGCTCCAGGAGTGCCAGGTAACGTTGTTTGGCTTGTGCGGCACCTCCGTTTATCATCCAGTTTTCCATGTCCAGAAACTGGCGTTCAAAGATGATTCTTCCGATGTTGGCGAACAAGACGGAAGAAGAGAAAAAAGTCTCCAGCTTGCTTTTAGAAATACGATAAACGGTTTCTCGTGAAATAATGACAGGTTTTTTTTTGCAGAAAGTAATCCCTCCCTACCATAAATATTCGTAAAAACGCAACAATCTGGATATATTGCAAAGAGATCATTCAGCCCATATATATGATCGAAATGCGTATGTGTAAGTAGCACCCCTTTTACCTTTTTTGAAGGCAAGAAAGAAATTATATTATCTATGTCACCACAGTCCACAAGCCACACGTCAAAGGAACTGTTATCCTCCAAAATATAAGTATTGGAACTGAATATGCTATTAACAACTTTAGTAACCTTCATTCATTGAACCCGTACACCGTTTTCTACTTCAACAATATCACTAATTTTCAAATCAAAGAAAGGCACAATAGCATTTGCCCAAGTCATGCCTACACCAAAAGCGCTCATAAACAAAATCTTTTCACCGTCCATCTTACCTTTCAGTTGATCAACAATGGTAAGAGGTATAGAAACAGAGGAAGTATTACCATATTTCTCTATTGTAGAAGGAATCTTACTAAAATCGAGTTTTAGTTTCTTTGCCAAATAATTATTTATAAAATTGTTGGATTGATGAAACGTATAGTAATCTAACAAGTGAATATCAACACCGCTCCATTTAAGTAAAGCCTTCATATCACGTGGTATTTCAGTTATTACAAAGTTAAACACATCGGCCCCCTTCATATAACCTTGTTCATCGTTACGAATATTTCCATACTCATCAACAACTCTCTCTCTGAGAGTTTCAATGGAACTCGGATTACGGTAGCCCCCTCCATTTATCTTAATCAAATTACCACGAGAACCATCAGAATTCAAAGAGAACCAACTATCACCTATTTTCTCATTGCGCTCCACAATAGCAGCCACACCTCCATCACCAAAAAGGAAAGCCGTGCGTCGATCTTTTGGAGAATACACCTTTGATCGTGTTTCTCCGTCAAGAATCAGAGCCTTGCGAAGGCCAGACTGCTGCATCATTGCAAACACGGTACTCAAACCATAAATAAAAGCAGAACACCCTAAAACCATATCAAAAGCTATGGTTGTAGAAGGCAGACCTAGACGATCCTGCAAAAGCACGGAAGTGGCAGGCATACGATAATCACCCGTCTGCGAAATAAATACAAGCAGATCTATTTCGCTCTTATCTATATTATTGTCTACTATCAACTTTTCTGCGGCAGCGAAACAAAGGTCGCTTGAACAGGTTTTCGCATCAGCAAAACGACGTTCGAAGATGCCAACTTTATCAACAACCAGCTTTACCTGATTTTCAGGAAAGTATTGAGTATATTTATAGTTATCTATTACTTGCCGTGGTATCGCAGCAGCCAATGCCGTAATACCTATCCCGTTATATTTTAAAAAAGCCATAATCTTTTTACTTCAAGAAAAATACCTGCTATTTTTTATTTGTGTATCCACTGTGAGACATATACGATTCTTTACATCTTTAACCTGAACCCTTACAATACCTATACCTGTATCTTTGACCGTATCACAAAGCTTCACAATAACTTTATAAGACTCATCAAGATATATCGGACGAATAAACTTGGCAGAGCGCTGTATGTTAATAGATTCAGGATAGAGTTTCGAAAGAATACCACCTATCAAACATACAGAATACATACCGTTTATCAAGACTCTTGCATCTTCATGCTTACGGTGCAATCTATTTAAATCGCCTATAATATCACAAAATGCAACCTGCTCATCGTAATCGACAAGTAAGTCAGTTTCATAAATTTCTCCTATTCGTAACATATAGTCAACTTACACTATGCCTATGTCAGCAGGCGTGTTAACAATACCTTCGGTAAATATATTATCGGTTTCTGTAATCGGCAATATATCATTTGTATTGATCCGAGCTGAAGCTACCCCCCATGATAAACCAATGCCAAATGCCTGAATAAGGCAATTGAGTTCTACATTGGAATTATCCTTGCCATAAGTATCACACAAGGCAAGAATGAGAGAAGTCGCAGTTGTATTGCCATACTTATCTATTACCAAGGGCATTCTTTCAAGAGGAATACCTAGTTTCTTGGCTATTTTTAAACAAATAGCCTTATTGGCTTGATGAATAGGAAAACAATCATAGTCATCCACTTTTGAACCGGTTTTCTCAAAAAAAGCCTTGGTGGTCTTTGGTACAGCTGAAATTGAAAATGCAAATACATCAGCACCGTTCAGCCACGTATTATACAATGTATTCTTACTACCATTAGCTAGAGTGAATACTTCGTGTGTAGCATCCGGATTACGGAAACCTCCGGCAGGTACGATAATAGCTTTGAACCCAGAACCGTCCGAGCAAAGCATTTCCTCAATGAAATTCTCTTCTTCCGTCTTTTCTAGAAGAATTGCAGAACCGGCATCACCGAAAAGCAATGCAGTAGAGTCACCTTGATAGGTGCTTTGAGACGACATTTCACCAATAAGCAAGAGCACCTTCTTAATATCAGATGTCTGCATCATAGAACATGCAGCTTGCAAGCCATAAGGTGTAGCAGAACAAGCCAAACGAAGATCATAGGCTACGCAATCTTGAGAAAGTCCCAATCGATATTGCAGAATGCAGGCGTTTGACGGACGCCAATAGTCTGTCGAAAAACCAACAAACAGTACTGCACCAATCTCTTCACGTTTAATATTTTTATGCAGAATAAGGCGCTCAGCAGCATCATAACAAAGGTCTGATGCGGTCTGATGTTCAGCTGTAGTATGAATCTGTTCAATGCCAACCGCAGCTTTGAACTTTTCAATATATTCTTTACCCCATACATCTGTTCTATCATCTGTTTTAACTACATGTGATGGTATAGAGGTGGCTACGCCAGTAATTTTAATATTATGAAATTTGAAATATGGCATAAATACAATATTTATAGTTTACATCCGCCATCAATGAATAAAGAAAGACCTGTTATCCACGCGGCAGCATCTGAAAGCAAATAAATAGCACCGTAAGCTATCTCCTCCGGCTTACCATACCTCTTAAGAGCATACTCCGCCGCATTCTTCTGCATATCTTCTTCTGAATAAGAACCACCATAAATAAGAGGCGTTTCAACCATACCCGGACAGATAGAATTGACACGAATACGTGGAGCCAATTCTTTGGCGCACGAAATCATCATTGAGTTAAGTGCAGCTTTGGATGCCCCATATATTGAGTTTCCCGCAGGGAAACCTTTAATTCCTCCAATAGAAGCTATAATAACAACAGAACAATTCTTATTTACTTTCTTTGACTTAACAAGCTGGCGAAGCAACTCAACAGGAGAAAATAAATTTGTAGTAAACATATCATGGAACTGTTCCGGTGATGCAAATTTGAAAGGGACTGTCTTCATCCTACCTGCACACAAAACAAGCCCATCATAAGTAACACTATCCAAAACCAGTTTTTTTATGGTATTGGCATCATTAAGATCTCCCACATAAGTGTTATGGCTTTCACCAGTCAATAATGATAGAGTTTCATTGAGGCGCTCTTCATTACGACCGCAAACAGTAAGCCTTGCTCCCATTTTAGAACATTCTATTGCAGTAGCTTTACCAATACCGGAAGAAGCTCCTGTAATAAGAATATGCTTGCCTTCTAATGAAAATGGATTATACATATTATATTTCTACTATATCTGATATTACAATATTATCTGTTTCAAAAGCCACAGTACCCCAAGAAAGCCCTACGCCAAAACCACAACAAAGCAATTTTGTAGGCTGATTTTCAATCTTATTTTTAAGTTGTGTGACTATTGTTAGAGGTATACTGGCAGAAGAGGTATTACCGAATGTAGGCATACTAATAGGAACCTTTGCGTTGTCAAGCTTCAGCTTTTTCTGAATCATCGCATTCATCTTCAAGTTGGCCTGATGAAATACAAAATAGTCAAAAGTCTGATAGTCAAAGCCAAAAAAATCAGCTAATTTCTTAATTGATTTAGGAGCAATGGAAATACCAAAACTAAACACATCCATACCCTTCATACGACATTGCAAACGTGTATATTCCTTGCCATCAATAGTTTCTTTATTAAAAGATTCTACTGACAAACCATTACGGGCACCACCATCAGGCATAATAATAGCATCAAAGCCACTACCGTCTGTTCCAAAATGAAAATCAATAGGTTTGGCTTCAGAGCTATATTCTAATGCAGTGACTGTACCGGCAAAACCAAAAAGAGGATCATCTCCTGAGGGGACACGTTTTGCGTCTCCCGCCATCAATAAAACCTTTGTAATGCTACCTGTCTGCATCAAAGACGCAGCAATGCTAAGGCCGTAAACCCAACCAGAACAACCTAAATTAACATCGGCCGCATAACATTCCTTGTTTAACCCCAATCTGTCTTGTAATATGCAAGAAGTAGCGGGAAATCTATAGTCTGCAGTTTGCGAAACAAAAATAATAGCACCAACTTCTTTTTTATCCCAATTTAAATCAGCTATTAATTTTTCTGAAGCTGCATAACAAAGATCTGAAGTACATGAAGTGTTATCCACACGGCGTTCATGAACACCTGTCATCTCTACAAATGCCGATGCATCATAGTCCTCCGAATAAACTACCGAATCATCATTGCGAATAATGGTTGCCGGAACACCGGCTGCAAAGCCGGTGATCCGAACATTATTAATTTGAAGAAATGCCATGCATCTAAGCCTTACTTTGAATAAGATTAAACAAGTCCTCAAGAGTCTCGGAGTTCTTGATATCATCCCCTTTCAGAGTAATATCATACTCTTCATCTACCATGGCAATGATAGAAAGAGCTGAAAGTGAAGACCATTCTTCAAGAGCCTTGAATTCTGTATCAGATCTGAATTCAGCAGCATCTGTCTCGTCAAATTGTTCTGCAAACTTTTCAATAAATTCTGTTAATTCCATAATGTTTTTTAGTTTTTAAATTATAATATATAATAGTATGACTTTAGTATTTCCAATGTACATCAGTTTGTACCACACGGGCAGGATTTCCTGCAACAATACAATAGGGAGGAACATTGCTTGTAACTACTGCATGGGCACTAATTATGGCTCCATCACCTATCTTAACCCCCTGCATAATAGTACAACCTTCACATAACCATACATGCTTGCCAATAATGACCGGCTTCGATGTTTTATAGCCTTGAAGAGACACATAATGTCCACCATTATTGTCTCTAATAGTCACATTCCGCCCGATACGACAATCTTCGCCGATTTCAATATGATCTCCGCAAATCAAAGTCAGGCCCATATTGGGACCACCTCCCTTAAAATTTCCAAAATCATTATGTATAATAAGCGAGGCGCCTTTGAATACTTCAATATCGCAACCATAGCCAGCACCAAAATTACTATCTACCTGAAGTGTAGCCCCTTCTTCCACAAGCAAACGACTTTCAAGCTTTGCACCATTTATTCTGCGGTTTCCCATGTAAAAACAAGCATTTAATACAATGTTCGCTTTAGGATGAATATCCCAAACTGTATAACGTGAAAGGGCAATATACCCTCCTTTTTGTATATTAGGATGAATAGATGGAGGGGGTAGAAAATTTAAATTAACTAATTTAAAGAAATGATATGGACTTCCAAAAGATAACCGCATCAATCTCCGAATACAACAACCAATATTCTTTAATTTAACCTTTACCGAAGAGCTATCAGGTGCCGGAAAATATTTAGCTTCCAACTCTTCGAAATTCAGACATTTCGCATCCTTGAAAAATTGCTCTCTGTCAACTCTACTTGGAGGCAAAGATTTCATAATACTAGGATTACCTAGGACAGCCTCCTTGAATGGAAATTCAATACACTTGATTTTCTGCTGAATATCTTCAAACAATACTGCACCTTTTTTTGAATTTATAAGGACCAATGAAGTGCCTACATTGTCATCCATTGAAGAATCGTATTTTTCTATTCCCCAACAATCAGCAAGAGTAATGTCAGCAATGCGAGGCATTCCCTTAAATTTACATTCGTAGCAAGATGGGCGACAAAATGCATTGGTTTGCAGATAGCCGCGTGTCATTCCGTTGAGGAGAGATGGAATGAAGAGACTTTTACCATTAGCAAAGACATATTTAGCTGCCATAAGATGCCACCCAAGCTCTTTATTCTTAGCTTTTTGCCAAATAACTTTCGAACCTTCTTTGCGTTCAAGGCTTTCACGAAACTTAGCTCCAATCATTGGAGAATTAATACCTCTACACACAAAATCCGCAATAACAAGATTCTCATACGGTTTGCGTAGAAAGCTCCTAAGAGCTGCCATTTGGCAAGGACAACCACAAACAAGAACTTTCTCACCGGATTTCAAAGCAGTTTCCACCTGCTTAAAGAACCCCACACAACTACTTTGGGTATATTTTGAACTACGCAAAGCAAGCAAGTCTTTCTTATCATTGGAGATGAATTGCTTCACATGGAAATTTTCATCATATATTGCTCCACCTACATAACCTCTGTCACGATACATTTTTTCCGCAAAAGCAGAGAAAAGTCCACCGGAAGTAGAATCAAAACGTACTTCAAGATTCTTATGCATAGCTGCATAACACTTTGGTACTTCAAAATCATTCTTTTTTAGTTTGTCAATATTAATAATTGGACAAACCTTCTCACACAATCCACAATTGTTGCACTTATTCTTATCTACTTCCGGATACCAAAATCCTTCAATATCCGTTTTGAAAGTAATTGCCCCATGAGCACACACGTCGCCACAGGCGTTGCAACCGCAACACATTGTTTTATCTGTAATATCAATCATATGAATGGGAATACCTAATGAGAATATAAAATTCTGGCCAACTCACTCTTCAGGTAAGCCAGCACATATATCAACTGTAATAAATGATGCTTTAACCGTTCTTTCATTGTATATAATACCGGACTTATGCATTCGTTCAACGGCCAGTCTAACTCAACCAATGGATAAGAAACATTGTCATAGTCCTCAGCCTCTATCTTCGGCTTGTCCAAAAGATAAGTATATCCCAATCGAAATCAGCACGTACATCGCCTCAAGCCTATGAACCATACAGAAAGGCTCGTTCTCCCGTTGAAAGAACACACTGTAATACACCCCTTATAGAATGTGATATGTCAACCTTTACCGAATTCATAACATCTCAACATTGTTCTATGTAAAGATAGTTTCTTATCCCTATAGTATATTAAAAAAAGTGCAGCCACATGCCAACCCGGATTATCCCTCAATATCTTCCCAGAAATAAGGATTCTCCTCAATATTTCTCAATTCTTCTACCACCTCCTTCTGTTCTTCAGTCAACCGGAAAGTGCCCCAGCTATCAATAATAGAATGAGCCTCTTTAGCCAGTTCCTCTTCATAAACCTCACCATAGCAATAAGTCAGTAGGCGAACTTTCAGTAAAGAAGCGGGAATTAGTGGGAGGACGTTAAAACTACGGTCCAGAACCTTCTGAATATATTCCTGTTTATGGCCATTATCGTACATAGTGGCATTGAAAGCCACTAAAAGCCCCAGACAAAGTCCGGCTTCAGCTTCAGGAGTAGAGCCATGCTTTCCATACGAGTTCAGGGCCGATTCATAAACATCACGATTCAGACGGGTGAAATCATCGACATAAATCGGACGGTCATCCTGTCCCAGAGTGAGAAGACTGTGAGCCAGGGAAAATAAGGATGAAACTTGATCACTCATATATTTAATTATGATTTATGATTTATAACACTGAAATTAGTCGGCTATAGGCTCTACCAGTGAAGAGTGAATAAACGTTGTGGCAACAGCCATAACCCCTTCAATATTCACAACTACACGACGGTCGCGACGAATACGAACAAACTCACCTACAGCTCCTTCGAAAACACCGCCTATAACACGTACTTTCTGACCTTTTATCAGTTGAAGTTCGGCTGGTTCCACATAAACAATCGACTCCTCATAAGTACCGGCAACAAGAATAAAACTACGCATCTGACTGTCGGGAATAACAATAGGAAGATGTTGTTCGCGATCCATAATATAGCGCATGGGGATATTCATACCGGCTTTATCTTTTAAAGCATCAATACGCTTACGGGTAGAGCGGATGAAAACAAGATTATGCACAGCAGGAACAAGCCTACGAATGCGACGACCCTTTCTCACGATATAATCGCGACGCATGGGTATAAAATTCTCAATCTTTTCCTCGTCGAGAAAAGCTTTCAAAGCTAACTCACGGCTATAGGTGACACGCACTGCAAACCAGTGAAGATGCGGAGAATGTGAAGTGATGTTCACGTCAGAATATTCTTTGGGGACACCGGAGTAGTGAAATACTTACCGATTAATTTATGTAATGCAGTTATTTTTAAGAAGTTATATTGCATTCATATTATTTCAAAGCGTTCCGCCATCACGGTCAAAAAGCAGTGAAACAGTTATGTGAAAAAGCTATTAACGAAGAGATTAAGGAAACTAAAATGTCTTTTAATCGTTCGTTTAATGTGCACCATTTTGAACACAAAAAACAGATACCAGAAACTATAAAAAGGAGGAGATATTAAATATATTAGCAATCAATAATACCCATTGATTATCAGCAAAATACATACAAAGACATCTTTTCAAACAAATATTTTTATTAAACATCTTGTTCATCTCAAAAATACCCTTTATCTTTGTGCACATTAAACGAACGTTTTTTATTCACCCTCTATTTAAAGTCAAAAACCACTACTAATCAACTACTTACAGCATACAAAACAGTTCATTCCATTCAGTCAATATCATTCTTATTTATGACTTTTATTACAGCTATAAATTTATTCCACTGATTTGCAATAATAAAAAGGCTATTTCGCTGTATTCTAAAAAAGTCTATACTTTTGTAAGTAGGTATCAAGAGATGACCCAGTCTCAAAAGCACGCTTGAATATATAAGTGAATGGGAAATGCTATACAATCCCAATTTTAATTGTACCGAATTCGGTACAATTAAAAATATGGCAGGCAGCAATAACTTCGTTTTATCCGTCAAGACATAGATAAAACGTACAGGATCTATGGGTATGACTGCCAAGATATGGCGAAAGCAACATCCCGACCTCAAAGGGAATATTCGCGACTATGCTTCCATCAACGAATTGATTTGCCTCTCGAATATGGAAAACCTCAATGCTGTATTCATCGACCAAGGTATTCCACAGGGTGAACGACTGATAAAACTTAATCAAATTGCCATTCAACAGATGAAGGTATTGGGGGATGACGGTAATAGAGAATTATTAAAGTAGACACTTTTAAAGGAACTTAGCAGTATATATTTCATTTCAAATCATATAATAAAACCCCTCAACCCCCGTTATTTAGTAAAAACCCGATAACGGCATGAGATTAAAAGCCCTGCGCCTCATATATCTATTCCCTATATTCTTCCTGTTGTCCTTCAACGCTTGTGACGACATGGACGATTATTCATCCGACCCGAAGCATACACTTTGTTTCTCGCAGGATACGCTACGCATGGATACCGTTCTCACCGGTATTCCTACATCCACCCGTCAACTGAAAGTATACAACCCGAATAAGAAAGCATTGTTAATATCTTCCATAATTCTTGCCGATGCTGGAAAATCCGGTTTTCGCATCAATGTGGATGGCATAAAGGGAAATCAATTCTCCGATATAGAAATTGCAGGCGAAGACAGCTTGTATATTTTTGTAGAAGCGACCCTGCCTCAGCAAGACAATGCCGACATCAGATTCATAAAAGACTCTATTCTTTTTCAACTGAATGGCATCCGGCAAGAAGTAAAATTGCAAGCATACGCACAAGATGCCTTTACTTTCCGGGGAAAAGTAATTGAAAAAGATACCTTGATTACATCCCAACGTCCGATACTGATTTATGACAGTATCAGTATTGCTCCGGATGCACACTTAACACTTGCAGCAGGCACCCGTTTGTATTTCCACGGCAAGGCAGGAATGCAGGTACACGGACGCCTGTCAGTAGAAGGCACTCTTTCCGCTCCGGTTGTTTTCCGGGGGGATCGTACAGACCGGATGTTCCCCTATCTTCCTTATGACCGGTTACCGGGACAATGGGGAGGCTTACGTTTTTGCAAAACCAGCTATGAAAATCATCTGGTCTATGCGGATATTCACGGTGGTAGTTTCGGCATTCGTTGCGATTCTTCGATAACAGACCGCAGGAAGTTGACATTGGAATCCTCTATCATACGGCAAGTATCGGGCAATGGACTGGAGTTGACGTCGTGTCAAGTAGTGGTAGGAAACAGTGAGATTAGTAATGCGGGAGAAAGCTGCGTCAGTCTGTTAGGGGGAGATTATACATTTACCCACTGTACACTGGCAAATTACTTTAGTTGGAATGTACGGAAAGGGGCGGCATTGCAAGTACGGAATGAACAGGATGACACTGCATATCCGCTTTCATCGGCTATTTTCCGTAATTGTATTATTGCGGGTTCGGGCACGGACGAAATTAACGGAGGACGCTCTAAAAATGAGAATATAGCTTTCAATTATTACTTCTCACACTGCCTCATCAACTCGATAGAAGAAGAGAATGACAAGATAGTCAATGTTATCTGGGAAAAGGATGATAATTTCATGCTGATGGATAACCATACACAGGAATACAATTTTAATCTTGGTGAAAAATCCAAAGCCATTAATTGGGGAAGAAAAGAGGATGCAAACATCTACCCAATTGACAGAAATGGACACTCCCGCCTACAGGATGCAGCACCGGATGCAGGATGTTATGAATCTATGATCTTGGCATCATACTAAAAACAACTCTCAATGAACATTAAATTATATATTACTTTTTCATTTCTGTTCGCTCCTTTCTTCTTTCTTTGCGGACAAACGAAAAAGGACACCCTCTCTTTTCGCGTTGTCAGTTATAATGTTGAAAACTTATTCGACTGCCGCCACGATACACTAAAAAATGACTATGAATTCCTACCTGACGCAGTACGCCACTGGAATTATACAAAATATAAAAAGAAGCTGGATAACATAGCCCGTACCATCACAGCCGCAGGCGGTTGGACTCCACCAGCACTTGTTGCCCTCTGTGAAGTGGAAAATGACAGTGTATTACGCGACCTGACTCAGCGCTCGGTTCTTCGGGAAGCCGGATATCGCTATGTGATGACCAACTCACCCGATCAGCGAGGAATCGATGTGGCATTGCTTTACCAACGGGACCGTTTCAAACTGATTTCCTATCAGGGAATCCCCATACCTCATATATCCGGTAAAAAGAAACTTCGCCCTACACGAGATATACTACACGTCTGCGGAATGTTATTAAACCACGATACACTGGATGTTTTTGTAGTTCATCTTCCGTCCCGTTCAGGAGGTGCTAAAGAAAGCGAACCTTACCGTCTGCATGCCGCCCGACAATTGAAAGCTACGGCAGACAGCATCTACCTCCATCGGTATCATCCGCAAATTCTTATCATGGGAGACTTTAACGATTATCCCGATAATGCATCGGTCAGCAAAATAGTTTCAGCAAAAGCTCCCCTTCAAGACAAAAGTAGTTTGCAACCACAAAGATTCTATCACTTGCTTGCCCGTAAGGCCGCTACACAAAAAGACTTCGGCAGTTATAAATATCAGGGCGAATGGGGATTACTGGATCATATCATTGTCTCCGGTACACTTCTCCAGCCGGATGCAGACTTTTGCACCAGTGAAAGCAAAGCCGATATCTTTCGTCCTTCTTTCCTATTGACGGATGATAAAAAGTATGGCGGTGTGCAGCCATTCCGCACTTACTACGGAATGAAGTACCAGAACGGTTACAGCGATCACCTGCCTGTATGGGCAGATTTCCGGCTCATTTATTAATCCGAATACTGATACAATTTCAAATCAAACTTCTGTACCATTACCAGCAAATGATCAAATATATCGGACTGAATACGCTCATATTCTTTCCATACCTTGTTCCGGGAAAAGAAATAGACCTGAATAGGAACTCCGTAAGTTGTCATTTCCTTCTGACTGATAATCAAGTCCAGATCCTGATTTACAACAGGTAGGCTACAAAGATAGCGTTCGATGTAAATGCGGTAGAGTTGCGCATTGGTAGGCACCTCCCCTTCCGCCGGCTGATAGTCCGCCATCAAAGGAACTTCCTTGCGAATGGTATCCAACATTTCAGAAGTACAGAACTTCAATGTGGTCATATCCAGATAGATATTCTTGTCCACACGCCGGCCACCACTCTCCTGCATGCCGCGCCAGTTCTGAAAAGAACCGTTCACTAAGGTATAAGGCGGAATGGTAGAAATTGTGTTATCCCAGTTCTGGATCTTCACGGTGTTGAGGGTAATTTCTTTCACAATACCATTGGCAGATCCGTTGGGTAAAGCAATCCAGTCGCCGATACGCAGCATTTCATTGGCAGAGAGTTGCACTCCGGCCACAAACCCCAAAATACTATCTTTAAATACCAACATCAATACTGCTGCCGAAGCACCCAATCCGGCAAAAAGGGTTGCGGGAGATTTATCGATAAGAATAGATATGGCAATGATAGCAGCCACAAAGAACAGTAGTACTTGCAATACCTGGACAAAACCTTTCATCGGGTGATTCTTACTATTGTCTTTTTGATTATGAAAATCCAGAAAAACCAGTAACAGTCCGTTCAGCGCAAAGGCTAATGCAGCTACAATATACACGGCACACACCTTCTGAGCCAAGCCCAACAACTCTACTCCATGCACAAAAGTATGGGGCAACAGGAAATAAATCAGAATGCCCGGCAAGGTATGTATCAGGTGAGGAACGACCTTCCGCTTCATTAATAAGGTATTCCAACGGTGAGGTGAACGATTTGTATAATGCTTCATACCGCCCACTAATATTGCTTGGAATAGATAGTCTAGTCCTACAGCTATAGCAATAATCAATATGGCGATGATAGTCTCATCAAATGTATTCGCAAATTTGGGATCTACTCCCCAACCTACAAGGGTTTTATTCATCCACCCTCCTAATGTCGTCATATATTCCTCCGATTTTAGTTGCTTATAAAAGTGATAACAGATAAAGGGGGCAGGTTGTTTAGTGAAACTTTTTCCGGTTTCATCTTTTAGTTTTCCGGCTTCAGTAAAAAAGTTCCGATGGAAGATGCTCCTTTCACCGTCAAACAGACATTGGTACTGACTTTTATACAGCCTACTCTTTTCAGGATTGGGAGTTTTCTCATTCCTGCTGTTGGCTAATTATGCAAATCTTACTCCGCAAGTTACAAATGTAATCCACACACCATGTGCATTCTTTTTTGTCGTTGCCACTTTCAATATATTGGGATATTATACTCTTCGTATCAGTTCATGGATAAACCGCCTATATTCCAACAAATTGCACTGTAAGTGGAAGTTCATAGTGGTATATACATCTGTAATGCTATTGTTTCTACTGTTGATTATGGGTTGTTGTTAGCTGCCAAGTTAATAGGAAGAGCTGATAATCCATTCACTCTCCAGATAGGAGGAATACGTATTTGATTAGTGGTGTGGTTGATAGAACTTGTTATCTTGGGATTGTTACTAGCCGAAATAGAATATAATCCGGCAAATGCCGTACGCTTCACACGAAATTTTTCGAATGTATATCACTAATCACACGGCTGCGTCCCGACTGGGAGGTTACCGTATTACCCGAAAGTGTGGAAGATGCCATCGCTTGGTTCAAGATACAGCCTCATCCGAATATCCTGTTTCTGGATATTAAGTTATCGAGTGCATGCAGCGCCTATTTTAACGGGAAAATAATACTTCACGTGAAACCGCCTCATAAGGATAAGATAACGGTGAGCGAAGAAAAAGTGTCTTCTTTCAAGCTATGGCTGAACTTTTAACAGTAATAACAGCCTTCATTCCAAATAATTATCATACATTTGGAGTTCTATTCACAATATGGACTAACTAAAGACTGAAAGATATGACACAAATTAAAGAACTACTTAGAATCGGGCTATTTGTTATTATAGTACTTTGCGGCACTTCAGCGTGTAGTAACGATGATAGTGATGATGATGAACTCGCAAAGGATTACAAATTAAAAGAAGTAGCATGGATTATGCAAGATGATGAAGTCAAAATCATTAAGCAAACGATACCAGGTTTCTTGACTGATAACAACACTGATGAAGAAATGAAAGTAACAGTCAAGCCAACAGCAGATGTAAGACAATCTTCATGCTTCTATACAGATGATGTAAAGTTGTTTCAACTTTTAACCCAGACCCCTAATGAAATTTATGTCCCAGGTGGTTTTACTCTCCTCCCATCAGACCATTTTTCATATATAAATAGTGGCCCTAAAACACTCTTTTCGTTGGAGGAACAATATATTCCCCTTATGGTAGAAATAACTCATGAATCGACTATACCTCCTCATCACAGACTGATTTACAATCACATCATTAGTTTGCGAGAAGTAAACGCTACTTACCGTGCCTGCTTCACAGAAATTAATACTGGTAAAGAATTGCAAATCACAGGAAAATGGACAGGCAAATTCTTTATACAAAATGAGGGAGAAACATTGTTAGAAGAAATAAAGTAAACAATAAACTACTTATCTTTCAATACATAGCCTTTCTTCATCAACGATTCTATCTTCACCGAAGAGTCGTTGCGAAGTGCCTTGCGCAAATAAGTAATCTGCACGTTCAGCGCCAGAGAGTTTGCATAAGAGGCACTGCTCCAGACTGTATTCAACAACAAGTCACGGTCTACAGACAAATTAAGGTTCTTCGCCAACAAGCGGAGAATCTCTGCCTGACGGGAAGTAATAAGCACTTTATTATTTCCCGTTCGTATTTCATTGGTACTGTAATTGAAGACAGACTGGCCGAAATGATAAGTCTCCTCCTCCACCGTATCGGAAAGCTGTGAAGTGAAACGTTCACGAATACGGGCTATAAGTTCTTCCGGATAAAACGGTTTGGCAAGATAATCATTCGCACGAAGCTGGAAACCTTGCAGACGGTCGGCCTTATCACTACGGTCGGAAAGAAAGAATATGAGTACATGCTTATCCGTCTCGCGGATACGTTCGGCAACTTCAAAGCCATTGTGACCGGGCATATTAATATCAAGTAGCACCAAATCTGGTTTCACAAGAGGAAATTGCTCGATAGCAATGCTTCCATTCCCGGCATAAGTTACCTCGTAACCTTCTTTTTCAAGAAAGCGCTTCAGCAGCATTGAGTATTTCAAATCATCGTCAGCAAAAAGTATCTTCAAAGGTTTCATCTTATTGAGGTATGTTAATTTCTATTGTCGTTCCCTTACCCGCCTGACTATTTAAAGAGATAGTCCCATGGTGTGCCTCTACCAGCAATTTTACATAACTCAAACCCAGACCGATACCCGGCAATGAGCGGTCGGGAAGATTACTGCCCCGGTAGAATTTATCGAATACACGATTCTGTTCGGAAACCGGAATGCCGATACCATCATCAGATACCCGTATCATCAACTGATGATCTTGCAAAAGACAATCTACAACGACGTGCACAGAAGTACCTGAATACTTCACAGCATTCTCTATCAGATTACTGATGATGTTGGAAACGTGTACCGGATCTGCCGTCACCAAAGTCTCCGTACTGAAATGTGTCTCAATAGAAACATCTTTATCCTCCGGAATATGATAAAGTCGGACAAGCTTTTCCAGACTCGCTTTTATATCGAACGTACGAACAGAAAGTTGTGTATGTTCATCATCGGCACGCGTCATATCACGCAACTTTGAGAGATAGGCCGACAGATTATCCAGTTCGGACATAGAATCATGGATCACTTCGTCCATTGCTTTCTCATCCATTCGCAAAGACTTGTCATTCAGGAAAGCAATACACATTTTCAGAGCCTGTACAGGCCGTTTCAATTCATGTATCATGGTGTTTACAAAGCTTTTTCGCAATTCGTCGATCCGGCGTTGCTTCAGGATGGTTTTTATCTGAAACAGCAAGCAAAGCCCTAATAGGAAAATCAGGCAGATACTGCCGGATAACTGCCACCCCATACGCACAAGTACTGCATGAGGCGAAACCTTCACAGTAACAAGAAGCAACTGATGTTTCAGGGGATTATAGGGATAGCTTACTTCGATGTACGGATTGAATAAAGTGCCTTGCCGCTTCAGTTCGGCATTCCACTGGTAAGTGGAATCTTCAGAAACGACCAGATGCGTAGTAAACATTTGTTCGTCCAAACGTATGGCAAGCAAGGAATCAAATTGCTGCAATGCAAAAGGTATATCCAACTCTAAACGATAAAGATTAATAATAGAGTTCAAGTTAGGAGCATCTTTATCGGACATATTGATCTTGAATGAATCCTTCACAATAATCCGTTCTTCCGGCAAAAGGGTGTCTAACGCCAATGCCCATTCTCTGCGCTTTGCCTCTCTCTCTTTATCATCCGTACTGGCAGAATCCTGCTGCTCTATTTTGAGGGTTTCTATATTCACCTGTCCCACGCTCTCTAGCTCCCGTCCTTTCAGAACCCCTAAAATTAATTCGTCGATAGTGGTCCGCGCTTCCAAATCAATAGATTTACTCAGTTGATAGAAAAACATATTGCTACTACTAAGCACCTTCTTGGGCTGGGGAGCACGGATAGAGTCATACTGTTGGGTGGTCTGCAAGATGCGATCATAGATATCATTGATCTGTTCATCATTCATGTACTGGTATTGGTTACGTAGCCAGTAAGCCTGTCCGCATGTAATGAGCAGCATCGCTACAATGGAGAATATCCAAACTATCTTAATCCGTCGTTCCATAATTGTTCCTCTTTTTAAGGCCTCTTTCAAAAGGACCTTCATTTGGTACCGGCAAAGGTAGAAGTTAGCTTGCAAATATAAGTACGTGCGAGGCAGATATTATACGCCGCGTAATATTTCAGTAATAACTTTCGCCCTCTTCTGAAGCAAAATCCGCATAGTTTTGCAGTACAATAATCGCTGGAAGCAGTATGTCAAACTTCTAAAAATGTAAAAACTATGAGTGCAAGAATTATTTTCCTCAATCTGTGTCTCGCCATGCTATGCGCATCACAAGCAAAGGCACAAATTATTGTTTCTGATGGAACGAAAATACAGAATGATACCATCGGCGAAGCACAACTCCTTGTGCAATATGAAACGCGCTGCATCATCAATCCGGAGAAACCGGAAAATGTTACGGAAGAAACCATGATGCTGGAAGTAGGCAAAAACCTCTCCAAATTCTACAGTTACACCAAGTATGTATGCGACTCCGTACTGGCAGTGGATTTTGCCAACAAAGCCTCACAGGAAACCATCAATGAACACCTGAAGCAATATGGGCAAAGCAAATTGGGTGAACGTACCTTCAAAGGCTATCCCAGTGGAAAAGTAACAACCCTCGACGAAGTGGCAGGCATGACACGCCTACGTTGCGAAGAAGTGGAAGAGCATCCACAGTGGAAGATACTGGCAGAAAACGATAGTGTCCTCTCCTACCTTTGCAGCAAAGCCGAATGTCAATTCAAAGGCCGGACATGGACGGCATGGTTTACTGCAGAAATCCCCGTCAGCGAAGGTCCCTGGAAGCTTTGCGGACTACCCGGACTGATACTAAAAGCCGAAGACAGTGAAGGGCATTATTCATTTACCGCTGCCGGTATGGAACAGTGCCACACATACAGACCCATACTCTTCGACGGAAAGAAGCACGAACCGATGAACCGCAAAGCATACAACAAAGTGCACGAACGTTATTATGCCGACCCGGTAGGATTTATCACCGGAAGCATGCCGAACGTCACTGTTACTATAAAAGATGAACATGGCAATGCAACCAAGAACCCGAAGAATGTTCCTTATAACCCGTTGGAACGATAATATTTCTCCACACCCGTAATCGTTCGTGAAATCTGTTGCATACTGAATGCATTTCAGTCGTATACTGAACCCTATTCAGTCGTATAGTGAATGCCATTCAGTCGTATACTTAAATAACCTCTTTTTTACATACTGATAATCAACAAATTACGAAAGCACCGTATTTGTATAAAAATTACAACAAGCCTCGATTGCCAAATAATCAATTATTGTAATGTATGAATAAAAAAATTACTATTCTATTTTTTCTGTTTCTCTTTAGTTTCTTGTCGTCTACCCACGCCCAGACATTGAAGGGCAAGATAACAGATGCAGAAACCAATCTACCGCTGGAGGCAGTCATGATCAGTGTATTACGCGGAAACACAACGATAGACTATGCACTAACCGATGCCAAAGGGCAATTTTCTTTGCCGTGGAAGCATAGCGGAACGCTGCAACTCAATATCTCTTTGTTAGGCTATAAAAGAGAAATGCGAAACATCAATGCGGCAGGAACCCTGAATCTCAGCCTACAACCAGAAGCTATTGTGCTGAAAGAAGTACAGATACGTCCGGGACGCATCAATACCCGAAAAGATACGGTAAGATATGATCTGGCACAGTTTGCTTCCTCTAAAGATGTGCATATCAAGGATGTATTGAAGAAACTTCCGGGCGTGGATGTCGATGAAAATGGACAAGTTAAGTACAAAGGGAAAGCCATCGACCACTACTTTGTAGAGGGAATGGACGTCACAGGCGGACGCTACAACCAGATCAACAATAACCTGAGTGCCAAAGCTGTGAAAACGGCTGAAATCATGGAAAACTATCAGTCCGTAAAGGCCCTGAAAGGAAAGATTAACTCTGAAGAAGTGGCACTGAACCTGAAACTCGATCCGAAAGCGCGGGATCAATGGATAGCTAACACCACACTGGGTGCCGGATGGAGCGATGACAATGATAAACTCTTATGGGAAGGCGGGCTGAATGCCCTTCAACTGGGCAAAGGCAAGCAGAGTGTCTACAATTACAAGACGAATAACAATGGCAAGGACCTCAGCAACGAACAGACAATATTGACAGGAAGCGGTTGGCAGGAAGTGCCACTTTCCGGTTTTCTAGCACAGCCGGGCATCAGTGCACCGTTGGATAAAAAACGCTTATTGTTTAATGAGACGCACACCCTGAATGGCAACCGGATGTACAAATGGAATGAAGATCGCAGTTTACGTATGCAAGCCGGATACACTCATGACGTGATCCGGCAACAACGGGGAAATACGCAAATCTATTATCAGCCAACGGATACCATACAAATAGATGAAACTTATCATTATCGCCTGAGAAGTGATGCCGCCAATCTGGAACTTCGTTATGAAGATAACAGCAATCGCAACTATATATCCAACCGCTTCACAATGGATGGGGAAATAAACCATGGTCGTTCGGAAGAGCTCAGACAAACTCTACGAACTTCCCGGCTGAGTGCGGGAAATTATTTCAATCTCATCCGGAACCGGGAAAATAGTACCTGGGAATTCCGCTCGGCAACGCAGTATGCTTACCAGCCCGCATCTTTATTACTTGAAGAAGGAAAAAGCAAATTCAATCAGCACAGTTTCTATACAGATAATAGTGCGGCATATCTGCGCAAGTACAACGGCTTTACCCAACAATACAAAGCAGGAATACAAGGGGAACGGGCTACTATGAAGTATATCCCGCCTACACAACCTAATGACTTCAACGCCTCTAACCTGTCATTGTATTTCAACCCCTATTTCCAGTTGCAACGGGGTAAATGGCTGGCTACACTTTCACTGCCCCTAAAAGCACAACGATACTTCTCACAGCAACGATCATTCCTATTCTTCAATCCGTCCACGTATTTGCGTTACAAACTGGATTACCATTGGACGTTCTCTCTCTATGGCAGCCTGAAACGTTCGGCAGGAGATTTCTCCGACCTATATCCGGGACTTTACCAAACCGACTACCGTACCTGGCGAAGCGGTAACGGCCTTTTTCCAACGAGCACTACGCAAACTTATAATCTCTATGGTGAATATAAAAATACCGTGCAAGAATTCTTTGTCACAGCCTCGCTGACCTACAGTCGCAGTAATCGGAATACCCTCTTTGAGCAAAGTGTTTCTGAAAATGCAATTGTCTACACCCAACGTGAGCTGCCGAATCACAGCGATAGCTGGAACCTCAGCAGTACCTTGTCCAAAGGCATATACGACTGGCATCTGAAAACCTCTCTTACCCTGCTGCTCAGTCGTAGCAACGGGGAGCAACTTACGCGCCTGACTGATAGCGACCAACAAAGTCTTTTGCAAACTTACCGTTATGATTACCTGAAAGCAGAACCTAAGATTATATGGTCGCCCGCAGATCTCTTTGAAGCAGAATATCATGCGACATTGGGGTATGGCGGTAGCAAGATAGGAAGCGATACCCGCCTCAGCCCATTGCTGGACTTTGTACAACGGCTACATCTCACATTCAGCATCGGACAAGTAGACCTGCGCCTTTCCGGCGAACATTACCGGAATGACCTGGGAGGAAACACACATCTCAACACAGTGTTCGCAGATGCATCCCTTATCTATAAAAGAAAAAAATGGAGATTGGAAGCAAGTCTCAACAATCTCTTCAACAAGAAAGAGTATGCTTACACGACGTATTCAGCCACACAAAGTTATACTTCGCGACTGAATATACGCCCGAGGGAAGTCATGGCGACGGTAAATTATCAGTTTTAATCTATAATACCATTACTGCGGAATAGATGAGTATCCCCAATATTGTTAATCCTCCAACCAATATCGGAGCATAAATATGGGGAACTTTTTCCATTGTCTTATGTCCGCTGACTTTCAGGAAAAGGCGATATACGATATATGCTGCAATCAATCCGATAAGTGTACCTGCCAGAAGATCACCCGGAAAATGTACTCCCAGGTAAATGCGTGAATAGCAAGTCAGCAGTGCCCATCCCATTATAAATACGGTGAGCCATCGCTTACGGAAAAGGAACCAGATAAAGAATGCCAGTCCGAAAGTATTGGCTGCGTGGCAAGAAGGAAAGCCATAACGCCCACCCCGATAACCATTTACAATGTGCACCATATTGGATATCGGATTTTCCAGATTAGCCGGACGAAGGCGCTCCACATAAGGACGTATCAACGTTGCACCTGTCTGGTCGGCAATGGTAATGACGAGTGCTAACCCAATCATACAGAACAAAGTCACTTTCCAGTGGAAATTGCGCAGCATGACATACCAGATAGCAGCATACATAGGCACCCAAATCCATTTACCACTATATGCACTCATAAAATAATCAAAGAACGGACTGTGCATCCGGTTGATGGAGAGGAATATATCAGTATCAATATCGACTACCTGATTCAAAATGTCTAATAGAATCATCTTGTTTTATCTTTTAGCAATGTCATCATACAATTTCTGTAAATAAGCCTTGCCCGGCAGCAAGTTCCCTCCTTTCGCAGTGCCTTCATCTACTGCTACAGCATCTGCTTCACAGTTAAGTATCAGCAGGTTTTCCGGTGTTACCATACCGAAAAGGTCCGGAACTGCAAAAAAAGCAAAATGAGGAGAAGCAGGATTCAACATGTCTTTGCTGAATACAAACTTCTGATGAGGCAAGGATAATTGTGCCAACAGAGTAGCAGCAATATCATGTTGTGAACCGTACACATCAATACGTCTTGGTTCGCTAATTGCACCGCCAACCAATAACAGAGGTATCTGATAGCGGTCTACCGACTGATTATTCAATTGTTCGGGATATGCTCCCAGATGATCGGGCACAAATACTATTACCGTATTCTTCCACTGCGGCAATTCACGAAAACGCTTCACAAAGTCACCTACACAACTATCAGTATAGGCAAAAGCATTCAAACGATCATTCGCCAGACGACGATAGGGAACCTCAAAAGGCTCGTGACTGCTGGAGGTCTGCAATACCCGGTAGAACGGACGGGCATTATCTGCCATAGTTGTATCCGCCGCTTCAGCCTTTATATCTTCCAACAGACGATTGAAAACAAGATGATCGTGTGCGCCCCATTTACTTAAACGCTCTGATACGGAGAAATCCTGATCCGAAACAATGCTTTCAAAACCGGAAGACATCAGGTAAGAACGCATATTCGTAAAGTCGGCATCACCCCCATAATAATATCTGGTACGGTATCCGGCATCACGCAGGCTACCTGCAATAGCAGGAAGATTCTGGGTCTTGCGGGGATACTTCATAATACTGGTGGTAGGCTGTGCAGGATAACCGCTCAGAATGGATACCAATCCACGGTCTGTACGGAAGCTATTGGCAAAAAAGTTCGTAAAGAGAACTCCTTCACTTGCCAGGCTATCCATCTGTACGGCAATATCCGGCTCGCCACCCAGAGTAGTCATCAACTTGGACGAGAAACTCTCCAGTATGACGAAAATAACATTCGGACGTTCTGTTTTGAATAAAGCTGTACGCAAAGTATCAGGAACTACCGCAGTACTATCCAGTACCTGCGGATCTACCAGCTTCTTCATCAGTTCATCTGCCTGTGCCGCTTCCATAAAACGGTATTGTTTACTGAAATCTTTTTGCTTGGAAAGAGATTCCATCAAGCTGAACGCCGGATTGATAGCCGCATGATTCAGTCGCTGGTTAGAACTGAAATAGGCTTTACCGGTATTCATTGTAGAAACGGTGAATCCACCGCGGATAGGAATAAAAAGAAGGGCAGTCAGTAACAACATGACACCCGATACAGACAGGCGGCGATAAGGTAACTTCAGCCCCTTCCAAATACCTCTCTGTACCCAAAGGAAAATGACGTAAAGTAAGGATGCATATACGATCATGGCTACTATTCCACCTATCATCTGCCATATATTCATACTTGCAAATGCATCTTTAGGAGAAGAGAAGAAATAGAAGAGCGGCGTGGCATCCAGACGGAAACCCCAATACTCATATAAACCTAAATCAACAATGAAAATGACAGCGAGTAAAATAGCAATGAAGAAATAATAACCATTCCAGATGCTGCGGAGCGTCTTGGAAAGTGTCCAGGCGGACGCAATAAAAAGTAATCCGGGGATAGCCGTTAGATAGCCGGCCAGTGAGAGATCAAGGGGTAAACCATTCCAGATAACCAGGAAAGGATCTGTCCAGGAAGCACCTGCATACAAAGAACTGTAGTAAAGTATAAATAACGGTTTCTGCAATATAAAGATACAGACGAAAAGGATGTACGTCTTTATCAATCCTATAAGCCTTTCTTTCATCAGCTTTTTCTTGTTTTATATTTATATTGAGCACAAAAATAGTTGTTTTATTCTATTTTTCGCGAATATTGTTCAAGAAAACCGTGAAAGATAGGCTTATAAGAGTATTTTTATTATCCGTTTACACGTTTATAGTCTTCCAGGAACTTTTTCAGTCCGGAATCCGTCAATGGATGATTAAGCAGACCTTTAATGGCAGACAATGGACAAGTTGCGACATCGGCACCTACTTCAATACATTGCATAATGTGTGCTGTATGACGAATAGAAGCCGCAAGAACTTGTGTGGTATAGCCGTAATACCGATACATTTCCACAATCTTACCTACCAGTGCGATACCATCCTCACAGATATCGTCCAGACGTCCCACAAACGGAGATACATAAGTAGCTCCCGCTTTGGCAGCCAGCAAAGCTTGTCCTACAGAAAATACCAATGTACAATTGGTACGGATACCTTTGGAAGTGAAATATTTGATAGCCTTGATACCATCTGCGATACAGGGAACTTTTACTACGATATGCGGGTTGAGTGCAGCAAGCTCTTCACCTTCCTTAATCATACCTTCATATTCCGTAGCAATAACCTCGGCACTGACATCACCTTGTACGATGTTGCAGATTTCCACATAATGTTTCCGCTGATTATCTACTCCTTTGATGCCCTCTTTCGCCATAAGCGAAGGGTTGGTGGTTACTCCATCGAGAACGCCCATATCATAGGCTTCTTTGATCTGGTCTAAATTTGCAGTGTCAATAAAGAATTTCATGGCATAAACTGTTTATTGTGATTAAAAATATAAAGTTACATAAAAAGATATGAAACCTCAAATTATAAGGCATATATAATTAGAAACAGATAGTTTAGTTAAATGTTTTCGACTATTTCTGTTTCTTTGATTTAATTTTTGCTCGTACCACTTCTATCATGGCAGGTAATATGGAAATTACTATAATTGCTACAATCAGCAATTTAAGATTTTCTTGCACCACCGGAAGGTCTCCGAAGAAATACCCGGCATAACAGAAAAGCGCTACCCAGGCAGCTCCCCCTATCAAATTGTAT
>OGYM01000577.1_pt1 | contig 28346 bp, 26 predicted proteins | sample 1576491 | NCBI WGS metagenome assembly OGYM01 (sample SAMEA3541515, study PRJEB24748) | human gut metagenome | biome: human gut; feature: human-associated habitat; material: faeces | place: China | collected 2012 | reverse complement strand
CATGATACACTGGTCATAGTGCCCGGCACAGGCATACCTACCAGTTTACCCAGTTTCTGATGACTGTATACCCACGGTGTACCGTGTGCATTGGAATAATTGGCTTCGCACGTCAGCATGATGGAAGGCTTGTTCCAGCGGCGGCTCGGCATATCGCAGGCTTCACGGCCGCGAACCACCTGTGTGAAGTATTTCTTGCCACTGAACAGTATTTCTATATCTTCATGTAGACGACCGCCTCCGTTGAAACGGGTGTCGATGACAATACCTTCACAATTGTTGTATTTTCCTAAAATGTCCGAGTAGATGGAACGGAAGCTGTCATCACCCATTGATTTGATGTGCACGTATCCCAGTTTACCGTTCGACCATTTCTCAACGTCTGCTGCACGTTGCTTAACCCAACGTTCGTAAAGTAATGCACTGAGTTCGCTGTCTCTGATAGGGATTACTACCTCTTCCCAGCGTTCTTTCGTCTTGGGATCATACAATGAAACAAGTGTTTTCTTTTTTACCTTGTCATTGAGAAGCACATAATAATCGGCTTCGGGAGTGATCTCTTTACCGTCGATCTTTTCAATAACGACACCGGCTTTCACCTTTGTAGTGGCTTTGTCGAACGGACCCTTTTCTATCACTTCAGCAATGAGCATTCCTTTATCCTGATAATTCCAGTCGAAAAGTAGTCCCAGGCTGGCTGTCGGTTCGCTTTGTCCGTCCGGATAGAAACGGCCTCCGGTATGGGAGACATTCAACTCGCCCAGCCATTCACTCAATAGTTCGGCGAAGTCATAGTTATTATCGATGTGTGGCAGGAACTTCCGATAAGCAGCTGTCATGGCGTCCCAGTTGACCCCATGCATGTTGGTGTTATAGAAACGCTTCTGTTGTTGTTTGTATACATGGTCGAACATGTATTCGCGTTCGGCGCTCAGATCCAGTTTCACTTGGGCAAGATATTTAATGGGCTTCAAGTCATCGGAAGCCAAGTTCATCTTTTGCATATTCTTACCGTTCAGGATGAAGAGAGTCTTCCCTTCTTTATCCATTTCCAGGGAGGTCCAGCCGGCATCTACTTTATGGAGCAACTTGGTCTCTTTCTTGTTCAGGTCCATTTTCCATAAGTTACGGCCGCTTTCGGTACTGGCCAGATAATAGAGGGCTTTTCCGTCTTTGGAGATGAGGGTACTTCCCATATTAGACGAGTTTGGTGTCAAGCGTACGATGCGGTCTTCTATGTTTTTCAATTCCACTACGACATCCTTTACCTTACTACTGTCTTTTGCGGCAACCTTTTTCCGGTCAGAGTTTGCTTCTTTGTATAGTTCGTAGTCTTCTTTGCTCAGGCTGAATTTGTCGTATGCATCCTGATTCAGGAATACCAACATAGCATCGTCCAGCGAACCCCATGAAGCATGTGCACGCATACCGTAGCGTTCGGTAGTGAAAAGAATGGCATTGCCATCGAGCGCAAAACTGGGTGAACCGCTGCTGTATCCACTATTGGTCAGGTTGATAATCTCGCCATTGCCTTGTGCGCTGACCAGACCTATATCCGAATATGGGTCGTGCTTGTTTCCGATAAATTCCAATGTGAACCACTTGCTGTCCGGAGACCAAGCATAGTCGAACCCTCCGCTTGTGCTGTACCAGGTAGAACCATCGGTGATCCGGCGTACTTTCTTGGTTTCCAGATTGAGTACCATCAGACGATTGCGGTCTTCAATGAAGGCTAACTCCTTACCATCGGGTGAGAATTGCGGATGCGAACGTTCTACGGTGGTAGAAGGCAATAATACTTCTTCTTTTATTAAAGTTGCATTCGGAAAATTCGGATCTTCCTCCCGAACTATCTTGGCTAGATAAATCTGCCAGTTACCACTGCGTTCACTGGCATAGGCCAGCGTCCGGTTGTCCGGGGCAAACGAGAGACCATCTTCCTCTGCTGCCGTATGTGTAATCTGTTTGGTGGTGGTATAGTCTGTCGATGTTACGAATACTTCACCGCGTACAGTGAAAGCAATTTGCTTGCCGTCCGGTGAAACTGTAGCAGAGGTTGCTCTATCCGGATGTTTCAGATAAGCTATTTGTGGCTGGTCGTCGCGAATGATTTCTACATTTATCTTCCGGGGATTCGAGCTTTCCTGCTGGGTATAGATCTCACCATCGTATCCATAGCACAAGGTGCCGTTGTTGCTCATTGAAAGGAAACGCACGGGATGGGTTTTAAAGCTGGTAATTGTTTTTATCGATTGGGGTTGCGAAACCGGGAAAGAATATACGTTGAATGAGCCGCCATTACGTTCGCTCAGGAAGTAGACGGTTTGTCCATCCGGTGATACAATCGGATTGCGGTCTTCGCCTGCGTGCTGGGTAAAGTTGGTATGTGAACCTGTTTTGGCATCGTACATCCATACGTCACGGGTGATGGAAGAAGTATGGTGCTTTCTCCATTCGTTTTCACCTCCCTTGCGGTCCTGATAGAAAAAGCGGTTGCCGGACTTATCGAAACATACCGCTTCGGCAGGGGTGGCCAGTACTTGTTCGGTGCGTCCGCCGACTGAAGGAACTTTGTAGAGTTCAGTCATAGCGGCTGAAGGAAAGAGGGCACTGCTTGCCGGATCCTGAATAGATGCTGAGAATAAAATATATTTGCCGTCCGGGGTAAAAGCGGAGGGTAGTTCAGTGGCTGAATGAGTAGTCAGTCGCTGGGCTGTTCCGCCATTTGCCGGCATTACAAAAATGTCGAAATTTCCATTCCTGTCACTGGCAAAGGCTATCTGTTTGCCATCCGGCGACCATATCGGAGTACATTCGTAAGAGTCTTGCGTAGTGAGTTGTGTAGCAGTTCCGCCTTTGGCAGGCACTTTGTAGAGGTCTCCCTTATAACAAAATACGATTTCTGTCCCATCAGGTGAGATTTGTACGTCACGCATCCAGAGGGGAGTGGTTGCATAGCTGGTTATTGCCGCGAAACTAAGGGCAATGTAAGCAATAAGTTTCTTCATAAGTATATTAAATGTGTTTTTTATGCAAAGATAGGTATTAGTCTGTAAAAAAGAAAAAGCTTGGGATATCAATGATAATTTATTCCCCATTTTATTGCCGGCTATTACTGAACTGTTTTTCTCCTATTGGGAAAAAACATTTCTCCTACCGAGGAAATAAAAACATCTGTTTATACGGAGGGCATTTTCTGGAAAATAATTCAACCGCCCCGCTAAGTATAACCCCATAAAAGAAAAAGCATCGATAATCTTTCGATTATCAATGCTTTATCGGTAGTCGGGATGACAAGATTCGAACTTGCGACCACACGCCCCCCAGACGCGTACTCTACCGGGCTGAGCTACATCCCGAATTGCGGATGCAAAAGTAGTGCTTTATTTTTAATCTGCAAATAAATCGTTGATAAAATATATATAAATATATCTGTTTGTACTGTATCTTATTTGTTATCAGTGTTATATAATCGTGTTGTGAAGTGCTGCTTAGATTAAACTCTAAATAGGATAAAACAGCTTCGTTAGCTGTTTTCTTATAACACTGGCATATAAATCTTGATTTATAATTCAACTACTGATTCGCATTTATATCTAAATTTGCATCACCGAAGAGTAGTTATATGGATGTAGAATTTGAAAAGGAGTATTTGGCAGAACTTTATGAAAAAGGAAAAACCGATGAAAGGTGATAAAAAAGGACTTTCTTTTTTACGTATCAACGGCCAATATAAGCTTGAATTTCGGGAAATAGCTAATGCGGGTAATCAAGCAGTCATAGAGATATGCTCTTTGGTGGATATTACAAATCATTATAAATAGGAGGAACTATGGGTATAGCAGCAAATAATTTACAGTCATTCCGTCCCTATCATCCAGGCGAATTGGTAAAGGAAGAATTGGAATGTAGAGGCATAAAGCAAAAGGAATTTGCGAAGAAATTTGGTTTGTCTTATTCAGCCTTAAATGAGGCGTTAAATGCAAAACGTCCGATAACAACAGAATTTGCCTTGCTTTTAGAGGCAGCTTTGGGTATCAATGCTGATTTGCTTGTAAGAATGCAAACGGATTACAATATACAGGTAGCACGAAAGAATAACTCCTTGCGTGAAAAGCTAAACAATATAAAGAAAATAGCTGCTGTGTTTTGAAAATAGTTCTTGGTATGATATTATAAAAACAAGAATAAGGTTTTTAACAGGGCACTTAAAACATGGCTAGGGCAATAGTTGTCCTACCTTATTTGTTATAATGGGTTTGTCCCTAATAGACGTGTTTAAGAATGTCTGCAAAATTTTTCAATGCAATACGGAATCTTAATCACTGATATTCCTTCGGTGTATTATGCTTGAGGGGATGCTGAAAGACATTCTTTGAAAAGATATTGCTCCTCAAGACAACACCTTTTATCCTTCAAGACATTTTTTTTATATGCTGAGGTAAAAGTCGTTACATGCACTCTCTATAGAAATCGAACATTTCGAATATCGTATCTTTATCAGCCGTCTGGTTCAGACAAATGTCTCCGACTTCTTTCAATAGCGTAAAGTTAATGACACCGGAGGTATTCTTCTTATCGTGCTTCATCAGTTCATAAAGTTGGTCGTACTGCTTACAGTTAAAGGCAAAACCACCGTAGTTCTCTTTTACGAACTGAATGGTTTGGCGCATTTTGTCTTTTGGAAAGCCTACTTTTATATAAGAAAGGTACAGTTCGCAAACAATTCCCCAGGCAACGGCATAGCCATGCAGCACAGGGCGTCCTTCGGCAAGGGCAAGGCTTTCGAAAGCATGCCCTACGGTATGTCCCAGGTTCAGGGCCTTGCGGATGCCGTGTTCCAGCGGATCTTGTTCCACGATGTTTTCTTTTACTTGTACGGAGCGACCTACCATTGACTTCAGGGCTGCGTAATCTATCTTGTCCGTATCAAAAGCCAATAATTCCGCCAGATGTTCCGGAGTGCTGATCAGTCCGTGCTTCAACATTTCGGCATAACCGGAGAAGAAGTTATGGGCATCGAGGCTGCGCAGAAATTCTGTTTCAAGGAGTACGCTGGCGGCAGGAGCGAAGACGCCGATTTCATTCTTCAGCCCGTTGAAGTTGATACCTGTCTTGCCTCCTACGGAAGCATCTACCATAGCCAGCAGGGTAGTAGGGATATTGATATAAGCAATGCCCCGCTTAAATGTAGAGGCGGCGAAACCACCCAGGTCGGTCACCATGCCACCTCCCAGATTGATAAGCAATGAATGGCGCGTTGCTCCTTTTTCACTCAGGGCTTGCCAGACGGAAGCCAGGGTTTCGAGGTTCTTGTGTATATCTTCGGCACCGATAATGATTTCCGTTGCTTCTTTCAATGTCGGAATGTTGCTGAGTTGTGGCAAGCAAAGGCGATGTGTATGCTCGTCAGTCAGGATAAAGAGCTTGTCATGGGGGCAGTTCCCAATGGCAGTTGTTAAGCTGCTTTCCAGTTCTTCGAAGAGGATTACTTCTTGTTTACTCATGATGTATTTGTCTTTTTTTGCTCTGCAAAGATAATGCAAATCAAGTGCAAAACTTCCATACCGACATGAAAAAGTTATGCTGAGATGCAGCTTATCTTCTTTAAAGATAGGATTTCTCTGCGAAAGAAGTATCTTTGCAAATCATAAAACTTACATCACTTGGATAAATATTTCAGACTTCATAACTTATAATTTATAAAAAAATGAAAGCATTATTACCGGTATATTGCCGTCCGTTAGGATATTTTGTGATAGCATTGGCATTGTTTCTCCCTTTCCTGATGTTGATGATAGGGAAAATGACGGATGGTAACCTTTTGTTTTATAAAGAGTGCTCCAAGCTACTGATGATGCTGGGCGCGATGATGATTCTGTTTGCTTTTACAAAGAATGAAAGCAAGGAAACCGAACAGATACGCAATAAGGCTACCCGTAATGCCATATTCCTGACGGTGTTATTTATCTTTGGCGGTATGCTCTACCGGGTATGGAAAGGTGACATCATGAGTGTGGATACTTCCTCCTTTTTGATCTTCCTTATACTGAATATTCTTTGCTTGGAATTTGGTATAAAAAAAGCGACGGTTGATCGGTTATTTAAGCGAGATCGTCGATAATTAGGATATTTTATTTAATCCTCATTAAACTTTTCCATTGAAAGCTTGTCAAATGAAACAGTGTAAAAACAGACATTTTGTTTCATAAAAAACAGGCGCATGAAAAAAGTAATCATCGGAACAGTGTTATTGCTGACAACCACACTTTCCGTTTTCTCACAGACTAAGAACATTACCGTAGCGGGGCGTGTCATCGAGGATGACACGAAAGAGCCCGCAGTACAAGCCACAGTACAGTTACTTTCGTTACCTGACAGTGCATTTGCGGCGGGGATCGCCACTACAGCACAGGGATATTTTACCCTGCCCAAAGTAAAGGCTGGGAAGTATGTATTGAAAGTTTCCTATATCGGCTTCCAACCGACAATGCTTCCTTTGCAACTGTCGGCTCAAAACCCCAATAAGAATGTAGGTACGCTGGCTCTGAAGACAGATGCCGTGATGCTGGCAGAAGCGGTGGTTACCGCAGAAGCTCCACAAGTCACTGTCAGTGAAGATACATTAATGTATAATTCGTCAGCTTATCGTACCCCCGAAGGAGCCATGCTGGAAGAATTGGTGAAGAAACTTCCCGGTGCCGAGATTGATGACGATGGTAACGTGAAAATTAATGGTAAGGACCTGAAGAAGATCATGGTAGACGGAAAGGAATTCTTCGGTGGAGACGTGAAGACGGGTTTGAAGAATTTACCGGTGGACATGATTGACCGGTTGAAGACTTATGATAAGAAATCGGACCTGGCACGTATCACAGGTATTGATGACGGTGAAGAAGAAACCGTGCTCGACCTGACTGTTAAGAAAGGTATGAATCAGGGTTGGTTCGGTAATGCCGATGCTGCCGTAGGTACTGAAGATCGTTATGCAGGACGTTTGATGTTGAACCGCTTTGTGGATAATACACAAGTTTCTCTTATTGCCTCTGCCAACAATGTGAATAATCAGGGCTTTTCCGGTGGTGGCGGTGGCCCGCGTTGGCGTCGTAACAATGGTTTGAATGCTCCTAAGGAACTGGGACTTAACTTTGCTACCGAAACTGCTAAATTGGAGTTAGGCGGTAGTGCCCGTTACAACTACAATGATGCTGACATTGCCAATGTCAACTCATCCGAGCGTTTCTTACAGAATGGTAATTCATATTCCAATTCAAACTCTCTCAACAGGAACAAGAATTCGACATTTAATGCTGATTTCCGTTTGGAGTGGAAGCCGGATTCAATGACGAATATCATCTTCCGTCCGAACTTCTCTTATGGAAAGACGGATAATTCTTCCAGTTCCTTGTCGGGAACCTTCAATGCGGATCCTTACAGTCTGGTTACTAACCCGAATGACTATCTTGATTTTGATGTGATAAATAATGAAGACCCGTTGAAGGATATTCGTGTGAATGCTACAAACACGGGTTCACTTTCCGATAGCAAGACCGTTTCAACGGATGCTACTTTGCAGATCAATCGCAAACTGAATGATAAGGGACGTAATGTTACATTCCGCGGACGCTTTGGTTATGGAGATAATGACAATAACCAGTATACGGAGTCGATGACACGTTATTATCAGATTCCTACAAACCCGGACTCTACGTTGATCCGTAACCAGTATATCACTACGCCGACGAATAATTATAGTTATAGTGCACAGGTTACGTATAGTGAACCGATTGCACGGGCTACTTTCTTGCAGTTCAGTTATCAGTTCCAGTATAAGTACAGTGAGAGTGACAAGACGACTTTCGACTTATACAAGATCAATCCAGAGTGGGGAATTGGCGACCCGTTGCCAGTGGGCTATCAGAATCATGCGGTAGATAGTTTAGGTAAGTATGCCGAGTACAGATACTACAACCATGATGCTTCTGTATCCTTGCGTTTCATCCGTGAGAAGTACCAGTTGAGTACCGGTATTTCTTTCCAACCGCAGAACTCAAAACTGTCTTATAAGAAAGGAGACTATATGATTGATACGACGCGTTCGGTATTCAACTTTGCTCCGAATATTGATTTCCGTTACCGTTTCTCGAAAGTAAGCCAGTTGCGCTTCAACTATCGTGGACGTACCGGCCAGCCCAGCATGGAGAACTTGTTGCCGATTGTAGACAACTCTAATCCGCTGAATATCCGTGTCGGTAATCCGGGTTTGAAACCTTCGTTCACGCACTCTATGCGTTTGTTCTACAATACGTATAATGCAGAACTCCAGCGGGGTATCATGACTCATGCCAGCTTCTCGGCTACGCAGAACAGCATCAGTAACAGTACCGAATACGATGATCAAACCGGTGCGCGTACTACTACACCGAAGAATATCAATGGTAACTGGAGTGCTTTCGGTATGTTTGGTTTCAATACCGCATTGAAGAATAAGAAGTACACTATCAACTCATTCACCAATGTCAATTACCAGAATAATGTGGCATTTTTATATAATCAGGATACCAAAGTGGATGATAAGAATAAGACAACAGGGTTGACGTTGAGTGAGCGTTTGAATGGTGCTTACCGTAACGACTGGTTCGAATTCGGCCTGAATGGTTCTATCTCTTATACTGCTGAGCGTAGTAAACTGCGTCCAGAGAATAATCAGGAACCTTACACGTTCTCTTATGGTGCCAATACTCAGTTGATGGCTCCCTGGAACATGACTTTCACTACTAATATTGCTAATCAGAGCCGTCGTGGTTATACAGATGCCAGTATGAACCGTAATGAATTGATCTGGAATGCACAGCTTTCGCAAACCTTCCTGAAAGGCGCGGCTACTATCAGCCTTGAACTCTATGACATTTTGAAACAGCAAAGTAACATTAGCCGTTCATTAACAGCAGATGGCCGTTCGGTTTCCGAATATAATGGTATCAATAGTTATTGCATGGTACACTTCATCTATCGTCTGAATATCTTCGGTAGCAAGGCTGCCCGTGAAAAGATGCAGGGTAGAGGTGGATTCGGTGGTCATGGAGGTCCCGGCGGACCTGGTGGTCGTCCCGGTGGTTTTGGTGGCGGACGTCGTTTCTAAAGTTTCCTAACCAGTTTTTGTGATAAGTTTCCCCTTCCATTCGCTTTCGCTGAAAGAGATGGAAGGGGATTCTGTTTTTTAGCGTTTCCCTACACTGAAACAAAAGCCTACATGAAATTCGATTCCTATGTTGCGAGGGGAGACAAGTGTCTGGTTTTCCTGGATGGAATATTTGAAAATGTCTTTAGGAAATTCTTTATCAATGGGAAGAAAACCGTATTCGGCACCGATACCGGCAAAAAGTTGTTTGTATTTGAAATCTACTCCGAGACTTAAACCGATGTCCAGGCGTTTCAGTCCATCGTTTTTATCGAATGTCTTATGCGTTGTTTTACCTTCCATCAATCTGTTATCTCCACCAGATGTGAGGTCGTCGGAGTCGATTTTTTCCTGGCTGGCAAGTATCCAGTTCACTTTGCTTTTTCCGCCAATTCCATAAGCGATGTATGGACCTCCGCTGAATTGAAATCCGCAGTTGTTATTCAAAGGCAGATATGCGGCAACTTTGATGGGAACTTGTAAATAGATTCCGTTTATTTTAGAATCAATCCCCAATACCATGTAGGTTTGTTTGCCTTCCTCATTAGTGCCAAGGGCTGTTATTCCTTCGTCAACAGAGTAGCTTCTGTTCAGGAACTGTAGCCCTGTTTGCATGGACCAAGTCTTGTCAATAGGTAGCTCAACACCTACTCCGAAACGATATCCAAAGTTAGCATTGTAATTTTCATTCTTGGTGATGCCGGTCAACCCAGTGCCGCCTTGTACGTTGATTTTTACTTGCGAATGACAGATAGTAGTTGACAAACCCAATAAGAGGGCGATTAAAAGCTGTTTTTTCATATTTCATAGTATTAGTGTGTAATTATGCAAATATATGTAAATACTTTAAATTCAATCTCTTTTTTCTTATAAAAAAACAGGAATTCTTTTATTTTCTCTATATTTGCTTTTGTGATTGACTGGAACTATATACTCAACCAAGTAGCTACCGTCGCCTTTGATATTATTTACTTTGGCGCTATCATCGGAACAATTGTTGTCATTATCCTCGACAATCGTAATCCGGTGAAGACGCTTGCATGGATACTGGTATTGATGTTCCTGCCTGTTGTGGGGTTAGTCTTCTATTTCTTTTTCGGACGAAGCCGCAGGCGGGAGCGCATCATAGGGCAGAAGATTTATAACCGTCTGCTGAATAAACCGATGGTGGAGTATCTGGCGCAGGATGCCACTACTTTGCCAATGGCTTACAGTCGGCTTATTTCCCTGTTCCGCAACACGACCCAGGCATTCCCTTTCGACGGTAACCGTATCGAAATCTATACCAATGGCGGCTCTATGCTGCAATCCTTGTTGAGGGAACTGCAGAATGCCCGGCAACATATCCATATTGAATTTTATATCTTTGAAGATGATGCTATCGGACGTATGGTACGCGATGTATTGGTGGAGAAAGCGCGGGCAGGCGTTGAAGTGCGTCTTATCTATGACGATGTAGGATGCTGGCATGTGCCCAACCGGTTCTATGATGAGATGCTTTCGGCAGGCATTGAAGTGCGTAGTTTCCTGAAAGTACGTTTTCCGCTGTTCACTAGTAAGGTGAACTACCGTAATCACCGTAAGATTGTGGTGATTGACGGGCGTGTGGGATTTGTAGGTGGAATGAATCTGGCAGAACGTTATATGCGTGGTTTCTCATGGGGTATCTGGCGTGATACCCATCTTTTACTGGAAGGTAAAGCCGTGCATGGTCTGCAGACTGCTTTCCTGCTCGACTGGTATTTTGTTGACCGTACTTTGATCAGTGCTTCCCGTTACTTTCCGAAGATGGAAGCGACCGGCACTTCTTTGGTGCAGATTGTGACGAGTGACCCCATTGGTCCCTGGAAAGAGATTATGCAAGGATTGAGTATGGCAATTTCCGGTGCAAAGAAATACTTCTATATACAGACTCCTTATTTTCTGCCTACGGAACAGATTTTGGCCGCTATGCAAACTGCGGCATTGGCAGGAGTGGATGTACGTCTGATGTTGCCAATGCGTGCGGATAATCGTCTGACGCATTTGGGTTCCTGTTCGTATCTGGCGGATATATTGCAAGCGGGTGTAAAAATCTATTTCTATAAAAAAGGCTTCTTGCATTCCAAGCTGATGGTATCAGATGATGAGCTTTCCACTGTTGGTTCTACCAATGTGGACTTTCGTAGCTTTGAGCATAATTTTGAAGTGAATGCTTTCATTTATGATACGGAAACGGCATTGCAAATGCGGGAGATCTTTCTTCAGGATCAGCGCGACTGTGTACAAGTCTTCCTTAAAAACTGGGTGAAGCGTCCTTGGTGGCGGAAAGCTGCCGAGAGTGTGGTGCGCTTGATGGCACCGCTTTTATAATGAAGAATGAAGAACGAAAAATGAAGAATTACCATGCGGCATCATTGCGCAGCTAATTCTTCATTTTTCGTTCTTCATTTAAATATCGAGAAGTTTACACTTCCATATACCCGCCGTTCCACAAAGTTCGGATGATTCTCGAAGTTGTCTTTCTTGCCGTGTTCCAATACAAACAGACCTCCTTCTTTCAGCAGGTTATTTTCAAAGATAAGATTGGGAAGGGTTTCCAGTCCTTGCAATTCATACGGAGGATCGGCAAAAATGAAATCGAACTGTTCGCGTCCCCCTTTGATGAACTTGAATACATCGCCACGGATGGGGATACAAGTATCATCCTTCACTTCCTGCATGATTTTGCAAATGAAAGCGTGGTGATCCCGGTCTTTTTCAACGCTGATTACACGATTGCAACCGCGTGATACCAGTTCTATACTGATGCTGCCTGTGCCTGCAAAGAGGTCGAGGGCAGATACACCATCTTCAAAATCCAGATAGTTGGCAAGTACATTAAACAGATTCTCTTTGGCAAAGTCTGTTGTGGGACGCGCCTTGAAGGTACGAGGTACGTCAAATCTTCTTCTTTTATATATTCCGCTGATTACTCGCATAGGGTTATGGCTTGTAGGTCGAGGTTAGTGGCAGGGTTCATGACGAATACCTGCCGGATGAATTTTCGTAGTTCACTGAGCAAAGTTTCTTTGTCGGACAACTCACCGGTGAGATGTAGTTCGTCGCGTTCTTGTTCGAAACCAAGCTGTTTCCATATATATAATAGGTAATAGATACGGTCTGCTGTCTGTTTGCACTCAAAAGAGTTGGCAAGGAGCAGGTGATTGCGGTCGTAGCAATATAGTTCGGCAGCATCTTTCCGCAGGTGCACATACATTTTCCGACTGTTTCCCAAGCGGCTTTTACTGGAGAAGTGTTCAATGAATGAACTTGCTTGTGAATAAAACCTCACATCAGGATATTGTTCGCAAAGAAATGAACGGGCACTTTTGTCCATACTGAACAGTACTACAGTATTATTTTTCCGCAGAATGTTGTATTGTATAACCTCATTCTCCCGTTTAGGATGGTTATGGTAAAAGAGCATTTCTGTTTGCTCGTCTTCGAAAAACTCCAACGGTACAAGGGTAAAGCGTTTACCTGCCATGAGTATATTTACCCGGCGGTAAGGATGTTTTAACCATTCTACTTCGCGGAAAGTCCGTTTCAGGTTGGCTGTGAGGGAGAGTGATTCTTCTACTTTACGGTCAAAGAAAAAGAGTTCACCCTCATTGAGAGGGTTGAATACAGAAAAAGAAAATCCATCCGCACTGAGGCGGATGGATAACGTATATTGTTCCGATTTACTAAAGTCAATCGTTTCTATCATACAGAGTTGAGGATAGGAATTATTCCCAGTTACCTGCGTTATTGTTAGCAGTTTCCAAGCTACCGATCATCAGACCACAATATTTACCCAACTTGGTTTGTACGTCTTTCATGTTAGCAATTTCTTGCTTGTCCAGACCGTTCAGGTAAGTTTCGTACGGAGTCTTAACTTCGAGCAGGCAGAAAGGAGCACCGGATTTAGCAGTATCATTTCTGATAGCCATCTCGAACTGTGCACCGTTACCGTAAGGTACATATCTCATGGAGTCGGGATTGAAACCTTTGGGGAATACAGTATCCAATACGGCAACCCACAGAGTATCACGTTTGAAGTTTTCCAGACCGGCTTTCTTTACTTCATCGTATTTACCTGTTTTCTTTGCTTTGTTGATGATAGCAATAGCTTTCTTTTCTGTCATGCCATCTTCCAACTGCTTGTCATTCAATTCACCTTCTTTGTAGATGAAAGGCAACTTCTGGTTTTTAACAAAGTTGATCAAAGTGTCGAAACTTGCTGTGTACTGTTGGTGATTCAAGTTACGGTACTCCTGCTGTGCTTTACGGATGTCCATTAAACGGGCAATAACTGCCTTCTCTCTGTGCTTTCTTGCCTTTTCGAAATTAATAGGACCCATAATGCTGGTATAGCAGATGTAGATCAGTACCACTGCACACAAGCCTAAAATGACATTAAATACTGTTTTCATGATAAATATGTTTTTTAGTTGTTATATTCGTACCGCAAAAATAAAATAAATAATTCTAATGGCGATAGTTCCTGTAACTTTTTTCTATTACAAAAATGATAAATAACTATTTAGAAACGCAAATTAAGGAAAATTTTCCTTATGAACCAACTTTTGAGCAAGAAATAGTACTAAAATCATTGGCTACCTTCTTGCTATCTCCTCGTAACGATGCGGTTTTTGTGCTGCGCGGATACGCTGGTACGGGAAAAACTTCACTGGTTGGAGCATTGGTACGGACATTGGATAAGTTGCAACAGAAGTCAATTCTGTTGGCTCCTACGGGGCGGGCGGCGAAAGTCTTTTCGGCTTATGCGGGGCATCCGGCGTTTACTATTCACAAAAAGATTTACCGTCAGCAATCTTTCTCCAACGAGGTGAGTAACTTCTCGGTGAATGATAATTTGACTACACATACCTTATATATAGTGGATGAGGCTTCGATGATTTCGAACGAGGGCTTATCCGGTGCTGTGTTCGGTACAGGGCGTTTGCTGGACGATCTGATACAGTTTGTTTACTCCGGTACAGGATGCCGTCTGGTGTTGATGGGCGATACAGCGCAGCTTCCTCCGGTGGGTGAGGAGCAGAGCCCTGCCTTATTTGCTGAAGCTTTGAAAGGATATGGACTGGAAGTGATAGAGGTCGATTTGACGCAAGTAGTGCGTCAGGTGCAGGACTCCGGTATTTTGTGGAATGCTACCCGGTTGCGCCAACTTATAGCCGAAGATGCCTGTGAAAGTTTGCCAAAGATAAAGGTGTCGGGGTTTGCTGATATAAAAATAGTTCCGGGCGACGAACTGATAGATACGCTGAGTACTTGCTACGACCGTGACGGGATGGATGAGACCATTGTCGTATGCCGTTCCAATAAGCGGGCGAATATCTACAATAATGGTATACGTGCGCAAATCCTTTGGCGGGAGGATGAATTGAATACAGGTGACTTGCTGATGGTGGCAAAGAATAATTACTACTGGACGGAGAAAAGTAAAGAAATGGATTTCATAGCCAATGGTGAAATAGCTGTTCTTCGCCGGATGCGCCGGACGCGTGAGTTGTATGGTTTCCGTTTTGCGGAAGTCCTACTCGCTTTTCCTGATTACGGGGACTTTGAACTGGAAGTTAATCTGCTGCTGGATACCTTGCATACTGATGCGCCAGCCTTGCCAAAGGCAGACAATGATCGGCTTTTCTATGCCGTACTCGAAGATTACGCTGATATTTCCATGAAGCGCGATAGGATGAAAAAGATGAAGGCGGACCCGCATTATAATGCCTTGCAAGTGAAGTATGCCTATGCCGTTACTTGCCACAAAGCGCAGGGGGGGCAATGGAAGAATGTATTTCTCGATCAGGGATATATGACGGATGAGTATCTGACACCGGATTATTTCCGCTGGTTATATACAGCTTTTACCCGTGCTACAGGTACTTTGTATCTGGTGAATTATCCGAAAGAGCAAATACTATAAATCGTTGGAACTAAAAAAATATCTGTTCTCATGCAGTAATTAACTATTTGCTGCATTTTCATTATACGAATCCGATATAAAAGCTAAAACAATGAGACACATCTATTCTATTTTAATGTTGATTTCACTCTTGTTTGTGGGCACCGCATGCGAGGATGATTATCGTGATATGGTGTTTTTTACGGGAGAGGCGCCTATTTATCAAGTTGGCACTTGCGGGAACATATTTAGTTCCGCGAATCTCTATCTGAATAAACCGGAAGGTATTATTGTCGGTGTGGATGGTGGAGACGGTAACTATTCCATAGTGAACGGTGACGATGCCATAGTAACTGCTGCTTTTGTAAAAAGTGAAAGTGGGTACCAACGTATACAGATTATTCCTAAAGCCGAAGGTGAGACGGGAATTACGGTAAGAGATGGTAGTGGTTCTTCAGCTTTACTGAGAGTGAAGGTAGATGAATGCCTGAAATTGGTTTGGTCTAAAGTGAAGGATGGTATCGTGGTTCCCGGAGCTACAGAAGAACAACAGAAGAATATAGCGGATGCATTCACTGACTTTTTTACCGTAAAGGTGGGAGGACGTTATGAGATGATACCGGACAATGAATCTGAAATGTTGGAAAAAGGAACCTTGCGTGTTCATCCGGATAATTCTACTATTGCTCCTTTCATAGGACGATATGAAAGAGTTCCGGTTGTTGAAGATGAAAAGGAACGCTTAGGTCTGCTATTTGAGTATAATGGCGAAAAGCATCTTTATACTTTCAATGGTCCTGATCTGACCAGAACGTCTGTAATGGAATATATGGACTTTTGGGAAAATGTTACCGAGATCTGTCCGGTAGAAGTCCCGGCTGGATGTAAAGTTTATCATGTGGAACGCTTGAAACCATATGATGAGAGTGGGGAATAATTGAAAAAGATATACTAATCTAACCTTTTTTGTCAAGAGAGAATTTATGTTTGTTTAACGGGACGGGAGGGCTTCGGCTTTCCCGTTTCTATTTTCTGCAAACAGATGATGTGTTTACCTTAAACGGATGATGTGTTTTACCCAAACAGATGGTTTGTTTGGGGTGATTACATCGTTTGTTTTACTCCATTACATGGTATGTTATCCTGTAAAACATACTATCTTAACTCATTTCACTTCTATAGATACAAAAAGAGAGGAGAAACCTTCGCTTCTCCTCTCTACTATATATCTTCCCGAAACTAAATCAGGATTACATTGACAAAGATACGATATTAGGATGTCAAAGTCAAGTCTTTTGCCGGTTATTTACTTGCACAGGCGAATAATAATCCGCCTGCTTTCACAAGTCAATTATTAAATTCCGGCCAGTTCCAGTACCTTTTCTATTGCTGCATTCAGTCCGTCAATGTTCTTTCCACCTGCTGTTGCAAAGTGAGGTTGGCCGCCGCCACCGCCTTGAATCAGTTTGGCAGCTTCTTTCACCAGGTTTCCGGCTTTCAATCCGCCGGCTACGAGGTTATCGCTCAACATTACCGTCAGCATCGGTTTTCCTTCATTGATCGTTCCGGCAACGAAACACAGGTTTTCTGTAATCTCGCCACGCAGTTGGAATGCAATATTCTTAATGCTTTCTGCAGGTATCGGAGCACAAATCTTAATTACCTTTATGCCGTGGATTTCCTGCATGTTTTTCAGCAATCTTTCCTTTATCTGTGCCTCTTTCTCCCTCATGAAGTCTTCCATCTGCTTCTTCAATCCGGCATTCTCTTCAATATACTTGCGGATGGTTCCGGCCAAGTCGGGGGCATTGTTGAAGAGCGCTTTCAGATCTTTCAGAGTATCTTCTATGGTGTCCATCAATTCCTCTACGCGTGCACCGGTGTAAGCTTCGATACGGCGTACGCCGGCAGCAACGGAACTTTCAGATACAATCTTTATCATACCTATGTTTCCGGTAGCAGCAACGTGTGTACCTCCACAGAACTCAACGGATGAACCGAACTGAATAACACGCACATGGTCGCCGTACTTTTCACCGAACAAGGCGATAGCACCCAGTTCTTTGGCATCTTCAATAGGAATATTGCGGTATTCCTTCAAAGGTATGTTGGCACGGATTTTTGCATTCACCAAATGTTCTACCTGGCGTATTTCTTCGTCCGTCACTTTCTGGAAGTGAGAGAAGTCGAAACGTAGTGAGTCGGGGGTTACTAAAGAACCCTTTTGCTCTACATGCTCGCCCAGTACTTCGCGGAGTGCAGAGTCCAGCAAGTGGGTAGCCGAGTGATTGGCTGCACAGGCAGCACGTTTTTCGGTATCTACGCAAGCCATCATCGGAGCTTCCGGATGTGCGGGCAATTTCTTGGTGATATGTATCGGAAGGTTATTTTCCTTCTTTGTATCAATTACTTCAATCGTTTCGAATTCGCTGACTAATACACCAGTATCACCTACCTGGCCACCGCTTTCGGCATAGAACGGGGTATAGTCCAGTACAATCTGATACAGTGTCTGGTTTTTCTGTTTTACTTGACGGTAACGAAGGATACTTGTTTCATATTCCGTATAGTCGTAACCTACAAATTCAGTAGTTCTTTCTTTCAGTGTAATCCAGTCACCAGTTTCTATGGCAGCGGCATTGCGGGCACGTTGCTTCTGCTGTTGCATCTCGGCATCGAATTCCTTGATGTCGGCAGTCATACCGTTTTCACGGAGAATCAGTTCCGTCAGGTCGAGCGGGAAACCGAAAGTATCATATAAGGTAAAGGCATCCTTACCGCTGATTTCTGTCTTTCCGGCAGCTTTGGCGTCAGCCATCGTCTTGTCCAGCAAGCGGATACCGGTTTCCAATGTGCGGAGGAAGGAGTCTTCTTCTTCTTTAATAACTTTGCTGATCAGTTCTCTCTGTGCTTCCAGTTCTGGATAAGCCTCACCCATGTTTTCAATCAGAACCGGGAGCAGTTTATACATGAATGCCTGTCTCTGTCCCAGGAATGTATAACCGTAACGAACTGCGCGGCGCAGGATACGGCGGATTACATAACCTGCCTTTGCATTCGAGGGCAACTGTCCGTCTGTAATAGAGAAAGCGATTGTACGGATATGGTCGGCAATCACACGCATGGCGATGTCTTGTTGGTTGTCTTTGCCATAGGCAGTGCCTGCCATATCAGCGATGGCTTTCAATATCGGCTGGAATACGTCCGTATCATAGTTTGAAGTCTTGCCTTGTAACGTGCGTACCAAGCGTTCAAAGCCCATACCCGTGTCGATAACTTTGGCGGGAAGTCCTTCCAGACTTCCATCGGCTTTACGGTTGAATTGCATGAACACGAGGTTCCAGATTTCAATAACCTGCGGATGATCCTTGTTCACCAATTGGCTACCCGGAACTTTGGCTTTCTCTTCTTCCGGACGTGAGTCTATATGTATCTCGGAACACGGACCACACGGACCTGTATCGCCCATCTCCCAGAAGTTATCATGCTTGTTACCGTTGAGGATATGATCTTTCGGAAGGTGTTGTTCCCAAAAGGCAGCAGCTTCATTGTCACGTTCCAATCCTTCTTCAGGGCTGCCCTCGAATACGGTGGCGTAAAGGTTCTTCGGATCTATCTTCAGAACCTCTACCAGATATTCCCATGCCCAGTCGATAGCCTCTTTCTTAAAGTAGTCGCCGAACGACCAGTTACCCAGCATCTCGAACATGGTGTGGTGGTACGTGTCGTGTCCCACTTCCTCCAGGTCATTATGTTTTCCGCTAACGCGCAGACATTTCTGCGAGTCCGCGACTCTTTTATATTTCGCAGTCTGGCCCAACATCTCGTATGGATCGCCAGGTTCCACATCATACCGTTCTTTTAAAGTCTCCGGATAACGCTCACCCATAAATTTTAATAACTCTGCAGCCAGCTCTTCCTTATTCAGGATCTCATCGTTAATGGAGCCGATAAATGCCAGACGCAGTCCCACTTCCTGATTTTCAAATCTCGGCCATAAAATACCCGGAGTGTCCAGAAGCTCCAGGCTCTTATTCAGACGAATCCACTGGTTTCCTTTGGTAACACCTGGTTTATTGCCAGTTTTGGCACAGGCTTTTCCTGCAAAAGCATTGATAAACGTGGATTTGCCCACATTTGGGATTCCCACTACCATAGCGCGGACCGGGCGGTTTAAGATACCGCGTTTCCGGTCACGTTCGATTTTCGCTTTACATGCCTCCTGCACCACGCCATTGATCTGCTTTAAACCGGCACCGCTCTTGGAATTGATCTTCACCACATGGAATCCCTGGTTCTTAAACCATGCCGCCCAGGCATCATTCCAGGTCTCGCTGGCTAAATCGGATTTATTTAACAAAATTAAGCGTGCCTTATTCTTTCCCAGCTCATCAATATCCGGATTCCGGCTGGAAAATGGAATACGGGCGTCCACTACCTCAATGATCAGATCGATCAGCTTGATGTCCTCCTGCATGGCACGCTTCGCCTTGGTCATATGACCTGGATACCACTGTATATTCATAAAATACTCCTACTCTACCAATTTAAAATCAATAAACGGGATCAGTCTCAACCAGACCTTTCCCCGGATCTGTCTCCGTTTCACATTGCCGATTTTCACAAACCTGCTGTCCTCGCTGCTATCCCGGTTATCACCCAGAAGAAAATATTCATCTTCGTCTAACACCACCGGGTTTTCTGCCAGGCCGGCCAGAGACACCTGACCTAATCCTTTATCGGCCTCTAACGGCTTATCATCAATGTAAATCTGTCCATTTTTAATCTGTACGGTCTCTCCCGGCAGTCCGATCACCCGCTTCACATTGGGCTTCTTATCCTCCCGCTCAAAGACCACTACATCAAACCGTTTCGGGCTTCCCAGATCATAGGATAAACGGTTCATCAACACCACGTCTTCGCTTCTTAGCTCCGGCGTCATGGACTGTCCCGTGATTCGGATCTGGGTTCCAAACCCATACACTACAAACCAGGCCAGGGAAATCACCACGATGATGTCCACCAGCCATACGATCATTCTCCGAAGTTTATTTGTCTCTTCCTGATAAAACTCCACCCGCAACCGCTCCTGTCTCTTTCAAGTCGAACCTCCGCCCACCAGTTTTCTCCTGCAGCAGCTGTCCACTCAAACAGTATTCTTCTGCGCCGCCACAGCGGAATCCAGAAGTGGAAAAAAGGGACAATAAAATACTTTATTGTCCCTTAACTCACACTCTCTAAAATGAATTATTTCACTAACTCTTTAACCTTAGCAGCTTTACCAACTCTGGTTCTTAAGTAGTTCAGTTTTGCTCTTCTAACTTTACCCTTTCTAACAACCTCGATGTTGTCAACGAATGGGGAATGTACTGGCCATGTCTTCTCTACGCCGATACCGTTAGAATTCTTTCTTACAGTGAAAGTCTCTCTTGCGCCACCGTTCTGTCTCTTAATAACAGTACCCTCGAAAACCTGGATTCTCTCACGGTTACCCTCTTTGATCTTGTTGTATACTTTAACAGTATCACCAACATGGAACTCCGGTACAGATGCCTTTAACTGTGCAGCTTCAATATTCTTAATAATCTCGTTCATTGTGTGAACCTCCTTCATATGTTTGATGTTCTTAATACTCTTATCGTAACAGAGGACCATCTCTTATTTTCACAACTCTGTTATCATATCATGGCAAATAGAAAAAAGCAAGTATTTTTTTGTATTTACGCCATTTTTCTGACCCGCCAGTTCATCACTCACACTTGCTTTCCTGTTCCGCCAACAGCTCTGCCAGATACTGTTTTTCCTTCTTGGACAGATTAGCATCCGCTAAAAGATCCGGTCTGCGTTCCAACGTCCGTTTGATGGACTGCTGGCGCCGCCAGGTCTCAATATTCTTATGATGTCCGGAAAGCAGCACCTCCGGAACCTTCTTTCCCTCATACACCTCTGGCCGGGTATACTGGGGATACTCTAATAAATTATCGTGGAAAGACTCGATTTCCGCGGAAACGTCATTATTTAACACGCCAGGAACCAGACGGGAAATGCAGTCGATCATCACCATGGCCGGAAGTTCTCCACCCGTCAGCACATAATCGCCTACAGACAGATAGTCCGTCACAATGAGCTCCAGCGCACGCTCGTCGATGCCCTCATAGTGACCACACAGAAAGACCAGATCCTCTTCTTTCGCCAGTTCTTCCGCAATCGACTGGTTAAAGGTCTGTCCCTGTGGCGTCATGTAGAGGACTCTCGGCCGTTTTCCGATCTTCCGGCACAGATCCTCATAAGAATCACAGACCGGTCCAGGCTGCATCACCATACCTGCACCGCCGCCATAAGGAGCATCATCCACATGGTTGTGCTTATCCTTGGAATAGTCACGGATATTGATGGCTTCAATAGAGATCAGTCCCTTTTCCACCGCCCGGCCAATGATACTGGTGTTCAGTCCATCCATGACCATTTCCGGAAATAGGGTCAAAATGTGATAATTCATGGTCGTACTCCTATAAATCCATCAGCCCGTCTAACACATGGACTGTCATTGTCTGCTGTTCTAAATCCACATTCAAAATACACTGCTTGATGGCTGGGAGAAGCAGTTCTTTGCCATCAGTCATTTCCACCACATAGACATCATTGGCACCGGTCTGGAGCACATCCTTTAATGTTCCAAGCTCCTCACCTTCATCCGTTGCCACCTTCAGCCCGATCAGATCCACGATAAAGTTCTCGTCCGGTCCTAATGGAACTGCGTCCTCTCTGGTGATCAGAATATCTTTATTCTTATAGATTTCAATATCATTTATATTGTCAAACCCTTTGAATTTCACAATGACCATGTTCTTAAAGAACTTGACCTGCTCAATCTCCATGGGCTTTAATTCTTTTCCAGTATCGATCATGACGTGCTTTAATTTCTTGAACCGCTTTGCATCGTCTGTTGTCGGAAATACCTTTACTTCCCCTCTTACGCCGTGGGTGGAAGTGATCACGCCTACACGCAATGTCTGTTCCATATATTCTCTCTCCGTATATACAAAATCGAATGCTGTCATCCTGCGACAGAATCGTGCCCGCAGGTTTTATACAGCCTGCGGCTGGTCACATAAGCGACAAAGACCGTCTGCCCAAAAAGGCCGGCGGTCTTGTAAGTAAGTTACTGAATTTCCACAACTACTTTTTTGTCTTCTTTTGAGGCTGCTGCCTTCACAACAGAACGAATGGCTTTTGCGATTCTGCCCTGTTTACCAATAACCTTACCCATGTCAGAAGGAGCCACCTTCAGTTCGATGACGGTTTCCCCATTCTGCTCGGATTCGATGACAGAAACTTCCTCCGGATGTTCCACCAGAGCTTTTGCCATAACTTCAACTAATTCTTTCATATCATCACCTCAGGATTACTGGATACCTGCGATCTTTAACAGCTTGCTAACGGTCTCAGTTGGCTGAGCGCCTGTTGCTAACCACTTCTTAGCTGCTTCCTCATCGAATTTGATTACGCTTGGATCAACGTTTGGATTATAGTAACCAACCTCCTCGATGAACTTACCATCTCTTGGAGATCTGGAATCTGCAACTACAACTCTATAGAAAGGAGCCTTTTTCTGTCCCATTCTTCTTAATCTCATCTTTACTGCCATGTCAATTTCACCTCCTTGTCGTGATTTACCTATAGACAAAAGCATATGCTTTGCTAACTAATTAAAATGGCATCTTAAACTTTCCCATCATACCGCCTAATGCCCCAAGTCCGCCTTTACGTTTGCCGCCGCCCATCATACCTGGCAGCTGCTTCATCATCTTGCGCATCTGGTCAAACTGTTTTACAATGCGGTTGACTTCACTGATGTCCACGCCTGCGCCTCTGGCGATTCTCTGTTTTCTGGATGGATTCAGGATTGCCGGATTGGCACGTTCTTCCTTCGTCATGGAAAGAATGATCGCTTCTACACGGTCCATGGCCGAATCATCTACAGCCATGTCTCCCTTCATCTGCGGCATACCTGGCATCATGCTCATGATGCTTGCCATACCGCCCATCTTTTTAATCTGGCGCATCTGATCCAGGAAATCATTAAAATCAAACTCAGCTTTCTTTAACTTCTGGGTCAGTTCCTTAGCTTTTTCCTGGTCAACTTCCATCTCTGCTTTCTCGATCAGGGAAAGGATATCTCCCATTCCGAGGATTCTGGAAGCCATGCGGTCCGGGTAAAACTGCTCTAAATCAGAAAGCTTTTCACCCATACCAATATATAAAATCGGTTTTCCGGTCACAGCCTTAATGGATAATGCCGCACCGCCTCTGGTATCACCGTCCATCTTCGTTAAGATGACGCCATCGATGCCGATCTTATTTTCAAAATTCTCTGCCACGTTGACCGCATCCTGTCCGGTCATGGCATCAACAATGAGAAGTGTCTGATGCACCTGAACTTCTCTCTTGATCTCCTGAAGCTCAGCCATCATGTCTTCATCCACATGGAGACGGCCTGCAGTATCTAAGATCACTACATTAAAACCATTCTTCTGTGCATGCTCAATGGCTGCTTTCGCAATGTTGACCGGTTTCTGGTTATCACCCATGGAAAATACCGGAACACCCTGCTTTTCTCCATTGATCTGTAACTGCTGGATCGCTGCCGGACGATACACATCACAGGCAACCAGTAATGGTTTTCTGCCCTTCGCCTTTAGCTTTCCTGCGATCTTGGCGGTGGTTGTGGTCTTACCTGCACCCTGGAGACCTGCCATCATGATCACTGTGATCTCACTGGCCGGCTTTAACTCGATCTCCTTAGTCTCAGAACCCATGAGGGAAATCAGTTCCTCATGAACGATCTTGACCACCATCTGTCCCGGAGTCAGACTGTTTAACACATCCTGTCCAATGGCACGTTCCTGAACGGAGTTCACAAACTGTTTTACCACCTTGAAGCTTACATCAGCTTCTAACAGAGCCATCTTGACTTCTTTCAGGGCAGCCTTAACATCGGCTTCTGACAGTCGGCCCTTGCCACGCAGATTCTTAAATACATTCTGCAGCTTGTCGGATAAGCTTTCAAAAGCCATCGCAATCCTCCTGTTTATGTCTTACAGTTCGATAATCTCGCCTGCGATCTGCTGGATCTTCTGAATCAGCTTCATGTCCTGATTCTTCTGATACTCTCCTGTCAGTTGGCGAATCTCTTCCACCATCCGTCTGGTCTGATGAAATTTCTCAACCAGCTTTAACTTTGACTCATATTCCGCTAATGTCTTGTCACATCGTTTCACCAGGTCATGGACACCCTGACGGCTGATCCCCTGTTCCTCGGCAATCTCGCTTAAAGACATATCGTTAAATACCACATCTTCATAAATCTTTCTCTGATGCGGTGTCAGCAGTTCGCCGTAAAAATCATACAACATTCCTTGTTCTACAATCTTTTCCATCTCATCACCTGTGCTATCATACACGAAAAAGCGCAGGGTGTCAAGTATTTTTTCTTGACACCCTTAATTTTTTTAATTTTTTCTTTTTCGTTCCATATTCAGGCTAGTTCCGGCTTATCTCCGGATCGATCCTGGAAATGATATATCCCTCGACTTCTTCTGCGGTGATACCTAAAGGAATCGCCAGCTCCCGGTACAGATTATCTTTTGCTTTCCGAAAATACCGCTCGTCCACCTCTGTCAGACGCTTGCCGCGAACCATCCTGTCTTTTTTTCTCCGGTACAGGGTCTTGATGATGCCGATCCAGGCTTTACAGTCGCAGGATTTTAAAGCTTCTTTGTATTTCGCCTCCCGCTGCTTCTCGTCACCAATCTGCAGGTCTTTTACATTTCTGATCTCTTCAATCAAACGATCTGCTTCTTCTCTGGTAACAATCCGTCTCATGGGATTTTTATTTTCCTCAACAGGAGTAAGAATCTTTCCTCCCGGGGAAGACACCGGTTCCAGCACATAATAGAGCTTTTCCTGTGTTGCTTCCTTTTGCTTCATGGTTGTGATATCCATAACCTGACAGACTCCTGTGGTTCCATACACGATATACTCGCCTTTTTCAAACACGCCTTTCATCCTTTCTGCATACTTAAAAGAGCATTGTACTGTTATCATGACCTATTTTACCATTTTTATGCAGGAAATGTCAGTATTTTGAAGCAATTTGATGTTTTTCAGCGTTTTGTCTTATGATTCTCATTCTATCTATTGTGCGGGTTTCACAAATCCTCCATGAGGATTTTAGTCAGTTCGTCCATATCAGCGGCAATTTTCCAGGTCCCTGCTGCCTCCAGCTCTTCTCTTGAGCCGTAACCAAACAACACGCCCACGCAGTCAATGCCCTGTTCTTTCGCTCCAAACACATCATGTTCCCGGTCACCTACCATGACCATCCGGCTACGATCCACATCCTGGACTCCTGCCTGTTCCATGGTATAGGCAATCACATCGCCCTTTCTCACCCGCACTTCATCCATGCTAGCACCGCCAATGTAGTCAAAATAGGAATCCAGCTGGAAATGCTCTAAAATCTGTCTGGCAAATTTTTCCGGCTTAGAGGTTGCCACATACAGTTTCTTTCCTGACGCTTTTAACTTGCCAAGCATCTCCGGTATTCCCTCATACACCCGGTTTTCAAACAGACCGCCGGCCGCAAAATATTCCCGGTATTTGTAAATGGCCTCTTTGGCCTGTTCCTCTGAAAAATCATAAAATTTCATAAAGCTGTCCTTTAAAGGCGGGCCGATAAATGGAATCAGCCTGGTCAAATCCTCTTCTATAATGTCATAAGCCTTTAATGCATGCTGGACAGAACGGGTGATGCCAAGCATCGGATCTGTCAACGTCCCATCCAGGTCAAAAAAAATGATATTTCTCTCCATTACTATCCCTCTCCGTCATTTTTTGTGATATCTTTCATCATAGAAAAGGATTGAGGAAATGTCAATGAATCATTACTGGTAAACTCTTTGTTTTTCGGGTATAATCATACTATTCACGGACCGACGCTTTCTCTGCACCGGTGCCGGAACACAAAAAGCCTCAGAAAGGACGAATGCTATGATCCACATTAAACAGGACGGAACCGGAGATTTTACTTCTGTCCAGGCAGCTCTTGACAGCCTGCCAGCAGACAACCAGGAACCGGTTACGCTTTTTATCCACAAAGGGATTTACCGGGAACAGATCCACGTGACCGTTCCTTACGTTTCCTTCACAGGAGAATCCGCTGAAGAAACCATCTTAACTTATGGTCTTTATGCCCGGATGCCATCCGATGATATCGGAAAATTAGGGACTTTCCGCACTTACTCCTGCTTTATCGACACCCATGATTTCACAGCCAGCAATCTGACTTTTGAAAATAGTGCCGGGCCAGGCACAAAGGTGGGGCAGGCGCTGGCTCTTTACGTAGACGGAGACCGGATTGCATTCCACGACTGCCGTTTTTTAGGAAACCAGGATACCCTGTTCACAGCGCCTCTGCCGCCAAAAGAGATCGAGCCTAATGGATTTGTAGGGCCAAAGCAGTCTGCACCAAGGATCAATGGACGGCATTTCTACCAGAGATGCTATATCGAAGGAGATATCGATTTTATCTTTGGCGGGGCAACGGCTTATTTTGAAGATTGTGAATTTTTCTCCAAATATACCGGGCAGCCTATCAGCAGTTACGTGACTGCCGCTTCTACTCCAGAAGGCCAGGAATACGGCTATGTGTGCCAGAGCTGTCTTTTCACCAGCAACTGTCCGCCACATTCTGCTTACCTTGGACGGCCATGGCGTGAATATGCCAAAGTTGTTCTCTTAAACTGTCAGATGGAACACCACATCTGCCCAGAAGGCTGGAATGATTGGGGGAAAGAATCCGCCCATGATACGGTGTTCTTTGCCGAATACAAAAGCTACGGGCCAGGGGCGGCCATGCAGTCGCGGCCGGACTGGTGTCATGTGCTGGATGAACGGGAAGCAAAACATTTCGCCAAAGAACTGGTACTGGGCGGAAATGACGGCTGGAACCCGTAACGCCAATTTCTCCAAACACCAGCGAGCCGAAACACACCTTTTCGGTTTTACCTGTTATCACAAAAATGAGCCAGGGACTTTTATAAATTCAAGCCCTGGCTCATTCACTATCTTATTTGAAAAACTCATGCTTCTCATGACTGAACAGAAACGTCAGATGGCGGTCAAACCATCGGATCGCTCCGCTTCTGGAGCCGCCCCGGTACATAAAGTACAGAGCGCCCTGAGAATAATCTTCGCCCTGAAGGGCACGGTCAACGCAGTCAATGGTCTGTCTGGTGACCTTTACTGTATTGATACTGCCGTTGGATACTGGTGAGAACTGTGATTTCTCATATACCACGGATTTGATCGTGTTAGGAAACTCACTGTTCTTCACACGGTTGATGATCACGTTGGCAACCAGAATCTTTCCCTTGTCATCACAGATTCCTGCTTCTGCCTGGACGATCCTTAACAGAACCTGATAATCCTCGTCACTATAGGCGACCACAGCGGCAGCACGTTTTGCTTCTTCCTCTGCTTTTTTCCTGGCAGTTTCTGCTTCCATCAGAATCTGCTTCTTCACTTCTTCAATTTCTGCCTGAGCCGCAATCCGGCTCTCTTCCTGTCTCTGGACATCCTGTGTCAGCATCTGGCCGACAAACCTCTGTCCCTGTCGCCGTGAATCCGTAAGATCAACTTGTATTTTTGCCTCCGTAAGCAATTCAGTCTCTTCAGGTTCTTCTTCCTCCGTGTTTTCCGGCTCGCCGGAATTTGTCTCAGCAAACGCGACCAGCATGTTCTTGCCGCCGCTGCCAAATCCACTGGAGGTCAGTGCTACTACCGTGATCACAGAAGCCGCAGATACAAAGACTGCAGCGCTGCGGTAAGTCCGTTTGGTAACTTTCACCGCTACTGTTTTTACGAACAGAAACACATTCTGAAGAAACGAGTACAATGTTAGCATAGATACCCTCTTTTCTTTCTTCCTCAAAATTAGGCTTCTTTGGGTTTGATCCCCACTTTTGCCTGTATTGTCAGGTGACGGTGGAGATTATATAGGAATCTGTCTCCAAAAGTCAATGGATTTCCCCCACTTTTGGCGTTTTTGACACTGTGCATTTTTTGAGTTTTTCCATTCTTATGACATTTGCACGAATTTCTGTCTTATTTTTGTTAAATATTTATATGTCTTTTCATTTCGTTTTTTACGCAAATATTACATTTTTGTTAAAT
>OGYM01000542.1_pt1 | contig 29267 bp, 23 predicted proteins | sample 1576491 | NCBI WGS metagenome assembly OGYM01 (sample SAMEA3541515, study PRJEB24748) | human gut metagenome | biome: human gut; feature: human-associated habitat; material: faeces | place: China | collected 2012 | reverse complement strand
GATAGGCAGAAGATATAAGGCTGAAAAACAGGCTTATGGTGATTTTAGCAGATGCAATAGTTCTCCAAGGTGCCAAAATGGCACCTTGGAGGCAAGCAGCCATCCAACGGCGACAAAAATCGCAAAAGAAATGAATGTCAGCCCAAGAACAGTTGCCAGAGCTGAAAACTATGTTGACGGAATAGATGCCGCAGAAGCGGTTCTGCCCGGAGTATCAAAAGATGTTACTTCTGGAAAGATTAAACCGAAAAATGAAGATGTTTATGCTATTGCCAAAGCTCCTGCCGAGGAACGCAGACAGCTTGCGGAAAATCTTTATAAAGAACCGACTCCCGAAGAAAAAGCCCGAAATAAGAATAAACGGGATTTGATGAAAGCAATACGGATGTGCGATGCAACTCATATTCCCTCAGACACAAACAAAATCACGCCGCAGGATATGCTGCTCACCTTTCAAAGTGAAGTTGAAAAAGTTATCAGCTCTATGGATTTTTGCCTTGACTATTGCCCGGAGCTATTAACAGCGTCGGAATATCTTACAAAGGTCAAAGGGATTGTAAATCAATTAAAAGACTATATAAAAGATTTGGAGGAAAACAGATATGCAGCCACTATATAAATTGATGGATATAAACAGCGAGCGCCTTGTAATTGAAAGAAATACTTATCAGAGAAAACAGCACAACGATAAAATCACACAGATTGTTGCATCGTGGGACGAGCGAATTGCCAATGAACCGAAAGTGAGCCTTCGCGACGGTGTTTACCATGTGTTTGACGGTCAGCACACCATTCTTGCCCGTGAAGCTATGAACGACAACAATCCCGTTAAGATTCTCTGCAAGGTCTATTACGGTCTTTCCGAAAAAGACGAAGCGATGCTTTTTGCTAAGCAAACCGGTATTTCCTCAAAACCGAGTGCAGGCGAAAGACTCCGCGCAAATCTTTATGGCGAGGATGAAGAAGCAAAAGATTTTTGCATGGCGACGGAAGAAGCCGGACTTTCTATTGATGTAAAAGGAACAAGGCACAAAAAGCACATTGCTTGCGTCAGCACGGCTTTGAATGCGTACAGAATACTTGGAAAAAAGCTTTATACAGAAGCTCTGAGCATTATCAATGAAGCATGGAACGGCAAGTCAGATTCTCTGCGTTTTGAAATTGTTAAGGCAGTTACCGAGTTCGTACAGCTTTACAACGGTAAATATGATAAATCTGTACTTATTTCGGCTTTGAAAGGTAAAAAGCCGATTTCCATACGAAACAAAATCATCACCGACTATGAGCATCCGCAGAACATTAAATATGCCAGACAAATTATGATTGCTTACAATGCGAAATCGGACAAGACGCTGCCGGACCTTAAAAAGAACGACAAACAGTGAGGATGAGAATTGATGAGTGAATGTAAAGATAACATTCCGAGCAAAGAAGCAATTTATATAAGCGCATACACCATTATCAAAAAAATGCTTTCTGACGGAGTTATCAGCGAAAAAGTTTTCAGCAGGCTCAATGAGAAAATAGCAGAGCGACAGAGTTGTCCCGCCTTTTCTCACTGACCTGAGAATGCCGGGGTTCCGGCATTCTACATAATCGCACATTTCACAAAAAACAAAATTTGCCGTACAATCTTGATAAAAAAATAGGGAAGTGAGTTACATGCAACAGTCAGCAAAAGATGTAAAAGTGATATGTCCGACAAAAGGTTTGTACGGTGATAAAAAGCTACGAGTGGCTGCGTATTGCCGTGTTAGTACAGATTCGGATAATCAGGAAGATTCGTTTATCGCTCAGGTAAAATATTATAATGATTTTTTGCGCTTGTCCGATAATATGGAACTCGTAGATATTTATGCCGATGAAGGGATCACGGGAACGAGTATCAATAAAAGAGACGACTTCAATCGTATGTTGCGGGATAGCAGCCTCGGAAAAATCGACCGTATTTTTGTCAAAAGCGTGTCCAGATTTGCAAGAAACTCTTTGGAGTGCATTGAAAGCATAAGATTGCTTAAATCATATGGAACGACAGTCCTTTTTGAAAATGATGCAATAGATACCAACACTATGACCCCCGTTGGATTACTATTTTTTATCTTCTGTTTTCATTATTGCATCTTGTATTCGCTGGGAGATAACCCGGTATGGTGCTTGAAGTATTTGCCAAAAAAGGAAGGGTTCGGGAAATTCATAAAATAAGCTACTTCCTGAATAGACATGACGGAGTATTTCAACAGCGCTTTGGCTTCCAGTATCACATATTCGTCAATCCACTCTCCGGCAGTTTTTCCGCTCACTTTCTTTACTACGGTGGAGAAATGTTTGGGACTCAGGAATAATTGCTCCGCATAAAAATCTACGCGTCTTTCTTTACGGTGATGTTCGGTCAGCAAGTTGATGAACTGGTTGAACAATACCTCTTCCCTTTTCAGTGATTTCGGATTCTCGGAAAGGAATTCCGGTTGTTTTCTATGAAGGATGGAACCTATCTTATATAAATAGGCCCCCATTAGTCTGCGTACGATTTCTGTCCTGAAGTTATCGTTCCGGCTTACGGTTTCTTCTATCAGCTCATAGAATGATTTCAGTTCTTGTACCTCTTCTTCCATCAAATGAAATTTGGGATTCTCTTTCAATGAGATGAAAAATGGCATGAAACTGTTCAGGTTGATATACATCTCTTTTAAGAAATCAGATGATATTAAAAACATTTGTGACAAATGAATGCCCGGTGATAACATGGACTGTAGAATATCGCCGGGAGCGCAAATAATCAGATCGTTTTGCTCAATGTCGTATTCCCGTAAATTGATATTGACTTTGGCAGAGCCTTTTTCACGGATAGAGATAATGATTCCATCCAGCCGTAATGGGTATTTAAAGATGGGGTTCATATTCTCGGGGATGTAATGTTCGCTTCTATCCATTACGAAATCATTGTTAATCCCTTTTAGACTGGGATTCATCTGTCGGATACGGGCTATGGATATATTTCCTATTTCATGTTCCATATTTCTTAATTTTGCCTCAAATGTATAAATCAAAAGTCAATAATCCACTCTTTTTTTCTCATAATATTATTTTTTAATTGAAATTGACGGATGTGAATTCGGAGGCGTGTGATGGCAGGAATTCTTAATTCTATTTAAAAGGGGGATGCTGGCAAACTATTTGTACATAATAACGTGTATATTTAACAACAGAATTATAAAGAACAAAACTATGTCAATGTATTGGATCTTATTTATTGGAATCGCGGTAATCAGCTATATTGTACAGAATAGTCTGCAAAGCAAGTTTAAGAAATACTCGAAGATGCCTTTGGCCAGCGGTATGACAGGAAAGGATGTGGCTGAAAAAATGTTGCATGATAACGGTATCTATGACGTGCGTGTAACCAGCACTCCGGGTATGCTGACCGATCATTATAATCCGGCAAACAAAACGGTGAACCTTAGTGAAGGGGTATATGGAAGCAACAGTGTGGCTGCTGCGGCAGTTGCCGCCCATGAATGCGGACACGCCGTGCAACATGCGCGTGCATACGCTCCGCTAAAGATGCGCTCGGCTTTGGTGCCTGTGGTGCAGTTCTCATCTTCTATTATGACTTGGGTGTTACTGGCAGGTATTTTGATGGTGAATACTTTCCCGCAGTTATTGTTGGCAGGAATTTGTCTTTTTGCCATGACCACTCTTTTCAGCTTTATTACGTTGCCTGTTGAGATCAATGCCAGCCAGCGTGCGTTGGTATGGTTGAGCAAGGCCGGAATTACAAATTCATATAACCATCATGCGGCAGAGGATGCGCTGCGTTCGGCTGCTTATACGTATGTGGTTGCGGCACTTAGTTCGTTGGCTACACTGATTTACTATATAATGATTTATATGGGACGTCGTGACTAAGACCTTATAAGGGAAATATATTTTTATTATAGAAGGCTGCCTGCGGGCAGCCTTTTCTAGTTATATTTTGATTAGTTTCGAAATATTTTTTGTTTTAATCTCTTTTTCTTTTCGTTTTAATTTGTATTTTTGCCCTGTCAGCAAAATGAGATAATACCTATGAAAAAACATTTGGGAGCCATCAAATACTTGGTCATTTAGAATAATTTGATGATGAGAAACACAATAAAGTTAAAATACATATGGTGTACTTTGTTTTTACTTCTTCATTGGGGTTTTGTCAAAGCACAGCCTATTTGTGTTGCACGCCAATATACAGTGAGAGACGGATTGATTCAAAGTAATCCGGCGCAGATTCTTCAAAGTCATAATGGTTTTATATGGGTCAGTACTTGGAATGGGGTAAGCCGGTTTGATGGACGCGATTTCGAAACTTTTCAGTTTGATTCTCTTTTGAACCAGCACATGCAGCGGCTGGAGAATACGGCCGACGGCAATTTATGGATGATTGCATACGATCGTCATAGCCTGTATTTATATGATATTCGTGAAAATAAGCTGATCAATGTTCTGAAACAGTATGAACAACATTTTAATACTCCGTTGCAAATAGAAAATTTGTATCCTTTATCCAAAGGGATTACTTGGGTTACTTTAAATAATGGAGGATGTTTCAGAATTTCAGATAAAGAGTGTACTGTTTCTTCAGGGATTCAGTATATTACAGCTATTGATGATGTGGAACTGGGGAAAGTCAGTAGGGTCTTTGAAGATAAACAGGGAGAGGAATGGGTATTTAGTGACAAGGGAGTTAGCATATTTGGCAAGCGGACCATTAGTTCATATCCCTTTTCTATGTTCGAAACAATGGATAATCTTGTTTTTCTTGCATCACAGAATGGCAGGCTAGCCTATTATGATGTAAATACCATGCAATTCAACATTGTTCCTTTTCAAGAGAAGATTCAGCATATAAACGGAATTAAAGTGTTGAAAGATAATCAGCTGGCTGTTTTGTCTGATAAAGGTTTGTACCTATGCCGTTTCCCTGAACTGGCGATGGAGAAATATGATTTCTCTCTTCCGGGGCGTGATGATGCGGCTGTGAGAAAAGTCTATCAGGATTCTAAAGGATTTCTATGGATATTTACCGGATTGCCGGGAATTATCCGGCTTGATCCGGAAACCGGAGTGAAACAATATTTGAATACTCCTTCCGGATACATGGCTTCTTCTCCGGAAAATGAACTCTTTATTTATGAAGATCCTAACGGAGTGGTTTGGACTATTCCTTATAAAGGTATATTCAGTTATTATGACGAAAAGAGCCGGGAGCTAAAAGTCTATTTTACACCGGGAAGGAATCATATACCTTATTCTCCTATTATTAAAACAACTTATGTTGACAAACAAAATAATTTGTGGATCAAATCCCAGCGCTCATTTATAAAAATGTTCTTTCCGCCCAGTCCCTATACTTATAGGGAGTTGGACAATTATTTTGATACAAAATCATTTCTGTTTGATAGCGACGAACATTTATGGATTGCAACAAAGAAAGGGATTATACGTATTATGGATTCACAGAAAAACTTGTTGGGTTATTTGTCGCCTGATGGGGAACTGGCTCAAACGGAAACAGTTTTTGCAGAAGGTGGAATCTATGTCATGCTGAAGGATCAGGCGCAGACAATATGGCTTGGCAGTAAGGAAAACGGATTGTTCAGACTTGTTCCTCGGAATCGTCCTTATCATTATGAGGTATATCATTATATGAATAATCCGTCGGATCCTTATTCCATCAGTGACAATAAAATATCATGCATTGATGAGGATCATAACGGACGTATTTGGATTGGTACTTACGGTGGCGGATTGAATTTGGTTGAGGAAAAGGAAGATGGGGCGATACGTTTTATTCATGCGGAGAATAAATTGTCCGGTTTTCCTATTAATCGTACCAACAGTATTCGTTGTATGGTGGAGGGACCCGGTCATACTATGCTGGTGGGTACTATAGAAGGTTTGATCACTTTTTCTTCTGATTTTTCGGATTACGAAAATATTCGTTTTTATCTTAACCTTCCTCGTCCGCAGGTGGCTGACGGATTGTGTAGTGCTGATGTGATGTCTGTTTTACGAACGACGGATGAAACTATCTATTGTTATTGTTATGGAGGTGGCCTTTGTAAGTTGGTTTCGTCAAATTTATTATCTGATGAACTTCGGTTCCGGTCGTTCGGCAAAGAGACATCTCCGTTGGCTAGAGCCTTGATTGAAGATAAAAATCATAATATATGGATCGGCTCGGAAACGGATATCACTCTGTTTGATGTGCACGATCAGACTTTTGAGTCTTTTGGAGAAACTTTTTTCAATCGCTCTTTTAATTATAGTGAATGTCTTCCGGTTACAGACAGGCAAGGGGATATCTTAATGGGTACAGAAGGCGGTATGCTTGTCTTTTCTCCGGATAGTATCGTTAAGCAGACTTATGAAGCTCCTATTGTAGTGACAGGTATAAAATATTCGGAGGATAATTTGTCTCATGTATTGAGTGATGCGGATTATTTAGAGATCCCTACCCGGCGGAGGAATTTTACCATCTCATTTGCTGCGTTGGATTATACTAATTCCTTGGATATCGAGTATGCTTATAAGTTGGATGATAATCAATGGTATTATATAGGTAAGAAGAACTCGGTTAGTTTTGTAAGTCTTCCGGCAGGAAAATATCAATTTCAGATAAAGGCGACCAATGGGGATGGTATTTGGATGAACACTGTGAAAACGGTTACTTTACAGGTATTACCCACCTTTTGGGAAACCGGTTGGGCTAAGGCTTTTTATCTAGTTGTTGTCTTGGTGATATCTTTAGCTATCGGATATGTTTTTTTCTATATTTACTATTTGAAGCATAAGGTAAATATGGAACAAAGATTGGCGGAAATAAAAGTACGTTCTTTTATTGATATCTCACATGAACTACGTACTCCTTTAACCCTTATATCCGGTCCGGTATCCGAAGTGTTGTCCCAGGAGCCTTTGACTTCCCGGACCCGGCATCATCTTCAATTGGTTCAGAAAAATATCAATCGTATGTTATTGCTCATTAATCAAGTATTGGATTTCAGAAAGATACAGAATAAAAAAATGGGCTTGACTATTGAATACCGGGATATCATTATCATGCTTCATAATATAATGGATAATTTCCGGTTGTTGGCAACAGAAAAAAATATAAATTTTTCTCTTCAGACAACGTTGCCTTCTGTTTTTTTGTGGATAGATAGTGATAAGTTCGAGAAAATTATCTTTAACTTGCTTTCCAATGCCTTTAAGTATACACCTGATAACAAGTCGATTACCTTGATTGTGATGGAAAGCGGACAGTTTGTTTCGATTGCCGTAAAAGATGAAGGTATTGGCATCTCTAAAGATAAAGTGCCATCCATATTTGAACGTTTCACTACAGTGTCCAAGGAAAATGACATGCAGCCTTCATCGGGTATAGGGCTTTCGCTGGTGAATGAGTTGGTTAAAATGCTGCATGGGGAAATTCAGGTCGAAAGTGAAGTAAAGAAAGGAAGTGTATTCAAACTGGTTTTGCATAAAGGAAAAGAAATATATGCTCAGGATAAAAATGTTGAATATATATTGAACGACACTTCGGAAGAACAGGAAACGGTCTTGGCGGAACCGGAACAAAATGATAAAACATCTTTGCCGGACATGCCTCCGGCAACAAAAGAAACTTTAGTAAAAGTGATGGTAGTGGAGGATAATGCGGAGTTGCGTCAATTTATATGTGAAATATTGTCGGGCACTTACCGTGTTGTTGGAGTTGCCGACGGGGTGATGGCATTGGAAAAGATAGAAGAGGAAATTCCGGATTTTATTATTACGGATATTATGATGCCGCGTATGGATGGTATTGAATTGATAAGGCACATCAAGGAGAATGTCAATACCTGTGATATCCCTCTTATTATCCTTTCTGCAAAATCGTCTGTTGAGGATCGTATTCAATGTTTACAATTAGGGATTGATGATTATATACCTAAACCTTTCAGCAGCGATTATTTAAAATCGAGAATTGAGAGCTTGATCAGGCAAAGAAAAGTGCTTCAGTCGGCTTTTTTGTCAAAGTATGGTGCTCAACCGAAGAAAGAACCTTTAGAAGCCGTCGCTTATCCTGTGTCGCAAATTGTTCCTTTGGATGAGTTGTTTATGCAGAAGCTGGTAGGATTTATGGAAGAGAATTACAGTAATCCAGGGCTGCGGGTGAATGATCTGGCAGAGTTCATGAATATGAGCCGCTCTGTATTCAATCGGAAAGTGAATGGTATCATGGGGATTTCTCCGATAGAATATATAAAGAATTATAGGTTGAATAAAGCGAAAAGTTTTATACAAAGTGGTATGTCTTTCTCTGAGGTCGCTTTTGCCGTCGGCTTCTCTGATCCCGGTTACTTTGGCAAGGCGTTTAAAAAAGCATTTAATCAGACTTTGACTGAGTATAAAAATAATAACTAAGTTCCGTTTTGTGCTGTTTATAAAGGTAAATAGCAAGAAAATACCTTATTGATGTAAGATTTTACCTTTGGCTCTCAAGGGTAAAATCTATCTTTGTGCTCATTGACACAGTATGAAAATGTTCCGGAAAACTTTTATGAGTATAATTTTTAAAACATGATAGGATGAGTACAAAATTTTATGTAATAGCTGTTTGGACGCTGTTAAGTTTTGTGGTAAAAGTAAATGCACAAGACAAAGTGGAATGTTGGGACCGGTTTGAGTTGAGTTTTAAACAGGTGACCAAAGGGAATCCTTTTGATATACGTCTTTCCGCTACTTTCGTTTGTGGAAAGGAAAAGAAAACGGTGGAAGGATTTTATGATGGTGAGAATACTTATAGGATACGGTTTATGCCTGCTGTCGCCGGGGAATGGAGGTATGTTACATCTTCCAGTATAGGGGCTATGAATGGTCGGAAAGGTACATTCACAGTGATACCTGCCGGAAAAGATAATCATGGCATGGTATTGGTGGACGGAGAACATAATTTTAAATATGCGGACGGTACCCGTTATTATCCGATGGGTACGACGGCCTATGCATGGACACATATGAAGGAAACAACTCAGGAGGCTACTTTGAAATCGTTTGGTGAAGCCGGTTTTAATAAGGTAAGGATGTGTGTGTTTCCTAAAAACTATTCTTTAGTGAAAGACGAGCCTGCGCTTTATCCTTTTGAAATAAGGAAGACGATAAAAGATAAGGAAGGAAATGAAAGGAAAGAATGGGACTTTGACAGATTTGACCCGGCTTTTTTTCAGCATTTGGAGAAACGGATAGACCAACTGAACCGTTTGGGGATTGAGGCGGATTTGATCCTTTTCCATCCTTATGATAAGGGAAGATGGGGCTTTGATGCTATGTCGAATGAGGTGAATGTACGTTATATTAAATATATTACTGCTCGTTTGGCTTCTTTTAGAAATGTATGGTGGTCTATGGCAAACGAGTGGGATTATGTAAAAGCGAAAACTGTGGACGATTGGAAGCTGTTGACGAAAACTGTGGTTGAGAATGATCCTTATCGCCATTTATGTTCTATTCATGGAGCGACGGCTACTTATTTTGATTATTGGATGCCTGAATTTACCCATGTCAGCATACAGGATGAGGCACCGGTACTGAGTTCTACCGCTTCTGCTACTTTAAGAAAAATTTATCGCAAACCGGTTATATGTGATGAGGTTGGGTATGAAGGGAATCTACCTTATCGTTGGGGAAGGTTAAGTCCGCAGCAGATGACTTGCTTTATTTTGAATGGTTTGTTGGGTGGAATTTATGTCACTCACGGTGAATGTTATCAGCAGGGGAACGAACCTATCTTTTGGGCGCAAGGGGGATCTTTAAAAGGTGAAAGCTGGAAACGTGTGAAATTTTTAAGAACGATTATTGAAGCTGCTCCCCATCCGTTGGAGATGGCAGATATCAGTCGTGACTTGGTTACTTCTACTGCTGGACCAGATTATTATCTGGTCAATATGGGAAAAGATGTGAAAGGTTTCTGGACTTTTAATCTGCCGGTAAAAAATGCGGATTATAACAAATTGCAAAAGAATAAACGGTTTAAAGTGGAGATTATTGATGTGTGGGCCATGACTGTCACGGAATATCCTGTGATATTTGAAACAACGGAGGAATTGGATTATCGTGTTTTTGATATACATCATCGGGGAGTAAGAATTCCGGATGCTCCTTATATTGTTCTTAGAATAACAGAAGTGAAATGATGGGATAAGCCTTCTGACGGGAGATGATTGATTTTTTTTATCATAAAAAAGGCTAATAGTTTTCGATTCTTTTTGTTTTAGCTTAAATTTGCGGTATAATTAACTCCCTAGATACACTAAAATGTTAAATACAGTAGAAGAAGGATTGGAAGATATTCGCCAAGGCAAAGTATTGATCGTTGTTGATGACGAAGATCGTGAAAACGAAGGCGATTTTATCGTTTCAGGAGAAAAGATTACTCCTGAAATTGTAAATTTTATGATTACTCATGGCAGAGGGTTGTTATGTGCTCCTCTGCCACGTTCACGTTGTGAAGAACTTTGTCTGGCTCCGATGGCAGAAGAAAACACTTCATTGCTAGGTACACCGTTTACTATGTCGGTAGATTTAAGAGGGTATGGCTGTACTACGGGAGTTTCTGCTTTCGACCGTTCGTCAACAATAAAAGCTTTGGTGGCAGGAAATCTGAATCCTTCCGAGTTTGCTCGTCCCGGGCACGTTTTCCCTCTATATGGTGCGGAAAATGGGGTCTTGGAGCGTAATGGACATACCGAAGCCACACTGGATATGACAAGAATGGCAGGTTTGAAACCCGGAGGAGCTCTTGTTGAAATTTTGAATGAAGATGGTACAATGGCGCGTCTTCCCCAACTAGGTGAGATTGCAGCAAAATTCGGTTTGAAAATTGTTTCCATTAAGGATATTCAGGAATATCGTAAAAAACATAACCTCTAAATCTAATAAATATGGCACTCAATCAAAGAAGAGTAAAGATATTGCATCTGATTCGTGAAGACGGGCATGCAAAAGTTCAGGACCTTAGTAAAATTTTCAATGTGACGGATGTAACGATCCGTCAGGATTTGGAAGCCTTGGAACAAATGGGGTATATCCAAAGAGAGCATGGAGGTGCGTTTCTGAAAGGAGTAGGGTCGTTTGCCAAGACCGGGCAATTGTTCAATCAGACTCATTTGGAGGAAAAGAAAGAAATCGCTCAGAAAGCTATTCAGTTTATTCAGGAGGGGGACAGTATAATTCTTGATTCCGGTTCTACAACTACAGAGATCGCAAAGCTTTTAATGAATTATAAGGACCTGACAGTCATTACCAATGCTTTGAATATAGCTTTGATTTTAGGTGAGAATCATGGTATTAATCTGATTGTTACCGGAGGTGAATTCAAGGCTCCTACACTTTCTTTGACAGGAAAAATGGCGGCCGATTCATTTAAAGATATACGCGCTAATAAATTGTTTCTGGCTACGGCCGGTATTTCTTCGGATATGAAGCTGACTTATCCTAGTTTAAGTGATTTGGTCGTGAAATCTGCTATGATAGAGTCTGCCAGTAAAGTGTATCTGGTGGCTGATTGTTCAAAAATAGGTGTCAGTGCTTTTGCTAGTTTAGGCTCGGTTTCATTAGCAAATGCTATTATTACAGATAGTACTATAACCGAAGAGGATTTTGAAAGATTAAAAGAATTAGAGGTCGAAGTTATCTGATTCTTACTGAAACAAAGGTAATATGGGTGATTGAGAATGTTGGAAAATACATTCTTGATCACCTTTTTTATCAACTTTGATTTTACTTCCTTATTTCTCCTTATTGTTTGCTTCTTTTTTTTATAACAGTTCTGTTGGGTACAAAATAGACAATCGGAGAGTCTTGTTTATATAGAGATATAACTTTGTTAGCAGAATAAATTAATTGTCCTGATTTATAGATTATTTAGGTGTTTATTGTTAATATAATCAAATTTATTTTCATTTTATTTCGTTTTGTGTTGAATGTTTCCAGTTAAATTCCGTTATTTGCGAAAGAATAAGAAAGTAAATGATAATAATATGCAAGTTGAAACGTTAGAATTACAATCGGAAAAGAATCGGAAACGGTTGGTTGAGATTGTGTATAAAGCAAAAGCAGGACACATTGGAGGTGATCTGTCGTGTCTTAACGTGCTTACAGCACTTTATTTTGATATAATGCGTGTTTGGCCGGATAAACCAAAGGAAACGAAAAGAGATCGTTTTGTAATGAGCAAAGGGCATTGCGTAGAAGCGTTATATGTTACGCTGGAAGCAAAAGGTTTCATCTCTCGTGAGGTAACCGACACATTAGGAGAATTCGGATCTATCTTGTCCGGCCATCCTACTATAGAGGTACCGGGTATTGAAGTAAATACAGGAGCTTTAGGGCATGGCTTGTCTGTAGGTGTCGGAATGGCGATGGCTGCCAAAATGGATAAAGCTGATTATAAAACGTATGTATTGATGGGAGATGGTGAGCAAGGGGAAGGTTCTATATATGAAGCTGCTATGGCAGGAAACCAGTATAAATTGGATAATCTGGTAGCCATTATTGACCGTAATCGTTTGCAGATCAGCGGTACAACCGAGGAGGTCATGTCATTGGAGAGTATGCGCGACCGCTGGACTGCCTTCGGTTGGGATGTATTGGAAATGAACGGAGATGAGATGGAAGATATCATCCGGACTTTCCGTTCTATTGATTATACGAATAAAAAGCCTCATTTGCTTATCTCCCATACTACAAAAGGAAAAGGAGTGTCTTATATGGAAGGCATTGCAAAATGGCATCATGGCGTGCCTACAGCCGAACAATATGAAGAGGCTGTTCGCGAGGTATCCGAAAGAATTGAAAAACTAGAAAAAGAAAACAATGGCAAATAATATGATAGCGTGCAGAAAGAGCTTTACAGATACGTTGCTGGAGTTGGCGCGTCAGGATAAAGATATTGTGGCGGTTACAACAGACGCCAGAGGATCTGTTACTTTGGGGGATTTTGCAAAAGAATTACCTGCACAGTTTGTAGAATGTGGAATAGCCGAACAGGATGCGGTAGGAATATCAGCAGGTTTGGCACATAGCGGAAAAAAAGTGTTTGTATGTGGCCCGGCTTGCTTTTACGTGGCACGTAGCTTGGAGCAGGTGAAGGTCGATTTGGCTTATAGTCAGAATAATGTGAAGATACTGGGAGTAAGCGGTGGAGTTGCTTATGGTGCTTTGGGGGCTACTCATCATAGCCTGCATGATATTGCCGTATTAAGAACTTTTCCGGGAATGAATATCGTTCTTCCTTGTGATGCCCGTCAGACACGCAAGTTGGTCAAACTATTGGTAGATTATCCTGAACCGGTGTATGTACGTGTAGGAAGAGCTGCTGTTCCCGATGTGTATGAGAATGATGATTTTGATTTTGTTCTGGGAAAAGCTAATATGCTGCTGAACGGTACGGACCTGACCATCATTGCTGCCGGAGAAACGGTTTATCATGCTTATCAAGCTGGTTTGATGTTACAGGAGAAAGGCATTAAGGCACGTGTGTTGGATATGTCTTCCATCAAGCCCGTTGATGCGGAAGCCATCAGGAAAGCGGCAGAAGAAACCGGAAGAATTATCACTGTGGAAGAGCATAGTCAGTTTGGTGGTTTGGGAGCTATTGTGGTTGAGACGCTTTCCGAAAATCCGGTTCCGGTACGCATTATCGGCATCCCCGATGAGAACGTGGTTCATGGAAACTCCCATGAAATCTTTGCCCATTACGGATTGGATAAAGAGGGCATCTGCAAGACTGCCCTTGAATTCGTGAAAAAATAAACATATCCTTTTTAAATCTAATAGTATGATTAGCAGAATAATTACCATAGATCAAAGTACTTCGGCAACAAAAGCCATGCTGTTCTCTGAAGATTGCGAATTGTTGCATCGGGTAAATATAGAACATCAGCAATTCTACCCGCAGATAGGATGGGTAGAGCATGATGCCGAAGAAATCTATAAAAATACCATAGAAGCGATACATTGTCTGCTTGAACAAGAAGAAGTGAATGGAAAGGATATTTCTTATTCTCTTGCCATCACCAATCAGCGCGAAACGGTGGTTGTTTGGAACCGACATACCGGCAAGTCCGTTTATCATGCCGTGGTATGGCAATGCCAGCGGGGAGCGGCTATTTGCAAAGAACTGAAAGATAAGGGATACAGCGAACTGGTACAACGAAAGACCGGATTGCTTATCGATCCTTATTTTTCTGCCAGTGGTGCTAAGTGGATATTGGATAACGTGGAAAATGCACGTGAACTGGCAGAAAAAGGCGATTTGTTGATGGGAACTATTGATTCCTGGCTGATTTGGAAACTGACCGAAGGCAGGAAGCATCTGACTGATTATACGAATGCGTCGCGTACCATGCTTTTTAATATTCATACTTTGGACTGGGATGAAGAGTTGTTGAAACTCTTCACTATTCCCCGGAGTATGATGCCGGAAGCGTTGCCCTGTGATGCTGTTTTTGGAGAAACAACGATAGAGGGTTTGTTCAAATCTCCGATACAAATAGCAGGTGTTTTAGGTGATTCCCATGGAGCATTAACCGGTCAGATGTGTTTTGAGGCAGGTATGGGCAAGGTGACTTATGGAACGGGATCATCTGTTATGGTTAACATTGGAGAAGAGGCTGTCGCTGCTCCTGAAGGGCTGGTTACATCCGTCGGATTCTCGGCTTTGGGTAAAGTGTATTATGCTTTTGAGGGCAATATCCATTGCACCGGAGCCACTATCAAATGGATGGTGGAGAAATTGGGATTGGTGGACTCGTTCAATCAAATTGAAACCTTGGCGACTTCGGTTAAAAACAATGATGGTGTCTATCTGGTTCCCGCCTTTACCGGATTGGGAGCTCCCTGGTGGAAACCGGATGCTAAAGCTGCCATCTGGGGAATGACACTGAATGCTGGAAAAGCGCATGTGCTGCGTGCAGGATTGGAATCCATTGCTTATCAAGTGAAGGATTTGATAGACATGATGACCTGGCAGGCAGGAATCGAGCTGAAAGCGTTGCGTGTTGACGGAGGCCCCACGAAGAATCAGTTCCTGATGCAGTTTCAGGCTGATATGCTGCATGCCGTCATTAACCGTTCGGAGATAGAGGAAGCTTCTGCATTGGGGGCTGTTGTCATGAATGGCTTTGCCCGTAAGAAGTGGGCCAGTTTCCAAGAAGCCGCTGCCATGCGTACCATTGACAATTGCATCGCTCCCTGTATGGAGGAAAAAGAACTTCAATCTTTGTATAGTGGCTGGCGTGAGGCTGTTAAGAAAGTAATAGGACAGAATAACTAACTGAATATATCGTAACTTTTAATACCATTAGAAATGAAAAACAAGAAAAAAATGTGTTTTGGTGTCATCATTGGAACACGCGCTTATTTTAACTCGGAATTAGCAAAAGATGTCCGTAAACAATTGTTGGAAACACTGACGAAAGAGGGCTATGACTATGTCATTCTCCCCGAAGATGCTACGCCTACAGGCAGTAGCAGTATTGAAACAAGAGAAGATGGCTTGAAATGTGCAAAGTTGTTCCGTGAGAATCGTGACCGCATTGATGGAATCATTGTTTCATTACCTAACTTCGGTTTTGAAATCGGTATCATCAATGCTATCAGTGTAGCCGATCTGAATGTGCCTGTTTTGGTTCAGGCATGTGATGATGAGAATGACAAGGTGGATTTGGATAGCCGTCGTGACGCGTTCTGTGGTAAGATTTCCGTATGCAATAACTTGTATCAGTATGGCATTCCTTTTACTGATACTACGCTACATACTTATTCTATTTATTCTGATTTGCTGGCAGCCGATATTAATAAGTTCGCTGCGATCTGCCGGGTGGTGAATGGTCTTCGTCATGCTCGCATCGGTGCCATCGGCACTCGTCCTGCCGGTTTCCAGACCGTCCGCGCCAGCGAGAAACTGTTGCAGGCATCGGGCATTACAGTCGTTCCGGTAGATCTTTCTGAAATCTTGTCTGCCGCCCGTAAGATTGAAGATGCTGATGAAACGTTACAAGCAAAACTGAAAGAAATCAGACAATATGCTGCTGTTCCCGAACAATACAATGATAAACTGATTTTGCAGGCTAAATTTGGTGTGGCTGTAGAACAATGGATGGAAGCCAATGAAATTGATGCTGTAGCTATCCAGTGTTGGGACTCTTTGGAGCAAAACTATGGTTGTGCAGCTTGTGTGACTATGAGTATGTTGAGTGAAAAATTAATACCTGCTGCTTGTGAAGTGGATATTGCCGGTGCAGTGTCTATGTATGCGTTGACATTGGCTTCCGGTCGCCCGTCGGCATTGCTTGACTGGAACAATAACTTTGCCGAGGATCGTGACAAGTGTGTGTGTACACATTGTGGTAACTTCCCTAAATCATTTGTAATGAATGATTTGAAGTTAGGAACATTAGGAGTGTTAGGCAGAACATTAGGTAAGGTACATACTTTCGGTGCCGTTTACGGTAAAGTAAAACAGGGTGATTTCACCTTCTTCCGCATCTCGACAGATGATACGAAGGGTTGTATCAAGTCTTATTTGGGCAAAGGTGACCTGACCGATGACCCATACGGAATGGATGGTTGTATAGCAGTAACCAAGGTGGATAATCTGCAGCCGCTTATGAAATATATTTGTAAGAATGGATTCGAACATCATGTGGCTATGTGCCGTGGCAATGTGAAAGATATTTTGGCGGAAGCTATTGAAACTTATCTGAACTGGAATATCTATATTCACGAATAATATCGATGAAATATGATATTGGTAGATAATTACTTTTTGGCAATCCTCTGCTGTGTTATTTGCTGTGCCTGCTGGGGCTCTTGGGCAAATACGCAGAAGATGGTTGCCGCCAAGCAATGGAGCTTTGAACTGTTTTATTGGGATTTGACCGTCGGTCTGTTCCTTACAGCTTTATTGGGGGCGGTGACTTTGGGAAGTATGGGAAGTGAAGGCCGTACCTTTTTTCAGGATTTGGCAGTCATGGACTGGTCTAGCATTCAATATGCATTCTTGGGCGGTGTTGTGTGGAACTTTGGCAATATATTTCTTACCGCAGCCATTGCTGTAGCCGGAATGTCAGTAGGTTTTCCTATCGGTGGAGGCTTGGCCTGGATTGGAGGTATTGTATTCAATTATTTATTAATCTCTTTGGCCGGTCAGACCTATCAGGGAAATCAGCTTTTACTATGGAGTGGTGTGTTAGTCATCATTGTAGCTATACTGATCTGCGGAAAAGCGTACGGAAAGTTATCGTCCGGCAAGGCTTCCACTCCGAAGAAGGGGATTCTGCTGGCCATTATGGCAGGCATTGCTATCATGTTCTTTTACGGATTGGTAGTGAAATCTCTTGACCCGCAGTATGTGGCGGGAGGAACCGGAACGCTGACTCCTTATACAGGTGTGTTCTTCTTTGCGGTAGGTATTCTGGCCAGCACACCTATATTCAATACCTTTGCCATGAAGCATCCGGTAGAAGGCAAGGCGGTGACCATGAAAGATTACTTTGCCGGCGATGCCAAGACCCATCTCACAGGTATGCTGGGAGGCTTTATCTGGATGGGCGGCATGGTGATTAGTTTTATGGGAGCAGGTGCTGCCAATCCGGCTATCTCTTATGCCCTTAGCAACGCAGCGCCTGTGGTGGCTATGATCTGGGGAGTTTTTGTCTGGAAGGAATTTAAGGAAGCTCCGAAGGGGACCAATAAACTGATTGCGGCTATGTTCTCCTTGTTTATTATCGGATTAATAAGCATTACTTTGTCAAATTAAAAATTAGATGAAGAGAAATTATAAAATAGGGCTTGTAATGAAGTCGTTACAAGCCGATTTTTTCAAAGTGATGAAAGAAGGGGCCATTCAGTATGCGGCCCCTCTTCCGTTTTTGGATTTGGTTTGTGTGGGAACGGCTACACAGACAGAGGTAGAGGAACAGGTTGACTTGATGTATTCCTTGATTCATCAGCAAGTCGATGCTATCGTATTGGTTCCTATAGATTCAAAAGCCTTAGTTCAGCCTGTAGTAGAGGCTGTCAGGAAAGGAGTTCCGATAATCAATATTGATATCCGGTTGAATACTCAGCTATTGGAGCAGGCAGGAGTAGAAGTGGCTTTTGTGGGACCGGATAATTTTGCAGCTGCGTATGAAGTGGGTAAATTATTGGATAAGAAGTTGCGGAATGAAGATAAAGTTGCTATTATTGAAGGATTGGCGGCAGCCGATAATGCACAGCAGCGTAAAAGAGGTTTTATCAAGGCGATAGAAGAAAAAGGGTTAAGATTGGTGGCATCCGAACCGGCCGACTGGGAAACGGAGAAAGCCGCCGAAGTTTTTCAGGCTATGTGGATGCGGTATCCTGATTTGAAAGCTGTATATTGCAGCAATGATGCGATGGCGTTGGGGGTTCTTCAGCAGATGCAAGAAAAAAATTGCTATCTGCCTGTAGTGGGCTTTGATAATGATGCGGTGATGAAAGAATTTCTTTCTACGGGAAAACTGGTTGCAACAGCTGATATTTTTAGCTCACAGATGGCTGTCCGGGGCATTGAGTTCGCTTTGGATGTATTGGAGGGAAAAATAGAGAATAGAGGGGTTCATTCTACAGCTTACGAAATTATTAAACAATGAGTTCGTAGGGAAACGGCCCATACTGAGATATGCACTTAAGGCACCGGCTGTTTAACTTCTTAATATTGCCGGCAATGAGCAATATTAAGAAGTATTCTTTTTACGAATGAAATATTTAGTGTAATTTTGTGGCTCAAAATAAATTAAATAGAATCATTATGGCAGCAAAACCAGGTATACCTAAAGGAACGAGAGATTTTTCGCCGGTGGAAATGGCGAAACGTAACTATATATTCAATACGATCCGTGATGTGTTTCATCTTTTCGGCTATCAGCAGATTGAAACTCCTTCTATGGAGAATTTGTCTACCTTGATGGGAAAATACGGTGACGAAGGGGATAAGTTATTGTTTAAGATACAGAACTCAGGTGATTATTTCAACGGCATTACCGATGAGGAATTGCTGAGCCGCAATGCGGTAAAGCTGGCGAGCAAGTTCTGTGAAAAAGGATTGCGCTACGATCTCACCGTACCTTTTGCCCGCTATGTGGTGATGCATCGTGATGAAATAAGTTTTCCTTTCAAACGTTATCAAATCCAACCGGTTTGGCGTGCGGATCGTCCCCAAAAAGGGCGTTACCGTGAGTTTTACCAATGTGACGCCGATGTGGTAGGCAGCAATTCTTTATTGAATGAAGTGGAGCTGGTACAGATGATAGACCGTGTATTTGGTAAATTCGGAGTACGTGTTTCAATTAAAATCAATAACCGTAAGATATTGACCGGTATTGCCGAGATTATCGGGGAGGCTGATAAAATTGTAGATATTACCGTAGCCATTGACAAACTGGATAAAATCGGATTGGAAAATGTAAATGCGGAATTGGCTTCTAAAGGGATTCCTCAAGAGGCTATTGATAAATTGCAGCCGATTATTTTATTGAGTGGAAGCAATGAAGAGAAATTGGAAACTTTGAAGACTGTCCTTGCTACCAGTGAAGCGGGATTGAAGGGAGTGGAAGAAAGTGAATTCATATTAAAAACCGTGTCTGCACTGGGTGTGAAGAGTGAAGTGGAATTGGATTTGACTTTGGCTCGCGGCTTGAATTATTATACAGGAGCAATTTTTGAAGTGAAAGCCTTGGATGTGCAGATTGGCAGCATCAGTGGTGGTGGCCGTTATGATAATCTGACCGGTGTCTTTGGTATGGATGGTATGTCTGGTGTAGGTATCTCTTTCGGAGCCGACCGTATTTTTGATGTGTTGAATCAGTTGGATTTGTATCCGAAAGAAGCGGTGAACGGAACCGAGCTGTTGTTTGTAAACTTCGGCGATAAAGAGGCTGCTTATTGTCTGCCTATCCTGGCAAAAGTCCGTGAAGCAGGGGTGCGCGCTGAAATTTATCCGGATGCTTCTAAAATGAAGAAGCAGATGGGATATGCCAATGACAAGCAGATTCCTTTTGTCGCTATTGTTGGTGAAAATGAAATGAACGAAGGGAAACTGACTTTGAAGAATATGACTACAGGCGAGCAGTCACTGGTTACACCGGATGAGCTGCTGGCGGTGGTGAAAGCTTGATGTTTACTAATTATCTGCAATCATACCATAAAAGCTTCATTGATGGATGATTGCATCACATGGGAATGCCCGATAACGTTTGCTTTATACGTTATTTGTATTGAAATATAAATGCTGGATTACCTATGTGGATAATCAGATTGTTTTTTCTTCCGTCACTACATCTTACTGATTCTAAAAGAGATGTAGTGACGGAAATTTTTGTATCCCCCCCGAAATGGTTTGTTCTCTTTTTTCCGCGTAGAGGCGACAAAGCGGAATGCCTGTTCTTGTCGTTGTTGGTTGTATTTCTTGTTTTAAGGATGAAAACTGATGGAGCTGACTTGAAATATGATTTTCTTTTGCGAGAGTCTGATATTATTCACTATATTTGTGGAATGCTAGCCTTATAAATTTAATCAGATGATAGAGGAAAATCAGTTGATATCCCATTTGTATCAAAATAGGGATAATGGTCAATGGATGATACAAACCAATGATGAACATCAAAAGGGGGTTGCTGATATGGCGGCATCCTTCGCCGGGCAGTTCGGACTTCCTTCTTGGGGGCGTGCGCTCGGCCTACTTCATGACAAAGGAAAGGAACGGGCGGCATTCCAGCAATACATACGCAAGATGGATGGTTTGCCTACGAGTGACAAGAAGCGCTATGATGATCATACCCATGCTTTTGTGGGTGGAATATTGGCAAAAGAACTTATGGGAAAGGATGTTTCCCATCTTCTTGTAAACCAAATTATTTCTCATCACACAGGGTTACATGATTTCGGGGATGTGGAAAACATATTGAAAGAGAGGCTATTGTCCAAAGAAATAAACGAGGGTGACATTAGCATAAACAAACCTTTATTATTCCAAGAATTTATTGATTCACCTTTTTCTAAATCAAAGGTTGAATGGAAACACTTTCATCACCTTTCCCGTATGCTTTTTTCCTGTCTTGTAGATGCCGACCGGCTCGATACAGAACGGTTTATGGATGTAGAGTCATGGCGGAAGCGGGGAAATTCGGCTACGCTTGCCGATTTGCTTCCACAGCTGGAGGCATATATGCAAAAACTGCAATCGAATGCAGCTGATACGAAAGTGAACCGCATCCGCCAGCAAGTGAAAGAACAATGCAGTAGAACTTCTTCAAGCGAAAAAGGATTTTATAGTCTTACAGTTCCGACGGGAGGCGGTAAAACACTTTCTTCTTTGTTATGGGCCATGAAGCATGCTGTAAGCCATTCAATGAATCGTATCATCATCGCCATCCCATATACCAGTATCATTGTGCAAACGGCAGGGCTTTTGAAGGAAATCTTTGGTGAAGAAAATGTATTGGAGCATCATAGTAATTTCGACCCCGATGATATTAAGGACGAGGAAAATAGGGAAAAAGCAAAATTGGCTACAGAGAATTGGGACTATTCCATTATTGTCACTACCAATGTACAGCTTTTTGAATCTATGTTTAGCAATAAAACATCTGATTGCCGCAAACTGCACAACATGGCAAATTCAATTCTTGTTTTGGATGAGGTTCAGATGTTGCCAACCGGCTTCTTGCGGCCGATAGTCGATGCGCTGAAAGCGTATCAGGAAATGTTCGGGGTTTCGGTATTGTTTACCACGGCAAGCCAGCCGGTACTGAGTGGTCTGATAGAAGGAACAAATCCTAAAGCTGATTTTAAGGGAATAGAACATATCAAGGAAATTATTCCGGAAGAATTTGCTTTGCATGACCAGCTTCGCCGTGTGAAGTTGTCAATCGATGATACAGGAAAAACATACGATGAGATAGCTGCAAAGGTGTCTGAATATAATAAGGTGTTGTGCATAGTGAACACTCGTAAAGATGCCAAAGAGCTGTATGACCGTTTGCCCAATGACGGAGTGAAATTGCATTTGTCTAGAATGATGTGCCCTGCCCACTTACACGAAACTATTGGTAAAATAAAAACTTTATTGAAGGATGAGTCGCAGCCGATTGTCAGGGTCATTGCAACCCAGCTTGTGGAGGCCGGTGTGGATATAGACTTTCCGGTTGTGTTCCGTCAAGAAGCAGGACTCGATTCTGTATTGCAAGCAGCGGGACGGTGCAATCGGGAAGGACGAAGTGCCATGGGACATACATTTGTGTTCAGTCTGGCTGCAGAGAAGCGAAAGCCCTTCGGTTCAATGGCTGACTCCAACAATGCTCGGTTGAATTTGCCGGAAGATAGTGATTGGTTTGCTCCTTCTACCATGAAAGCCTATTTTTGTCAATTATATAGCAGAAAGCAAACATTTGATGAAAAGGATATAAAGCACTGGCTCTACAAACCTACTGAGTTATGTTTTGAAACTGCATCAAAAGAATTTCGCCTGATTGATGATACGAGTATAAATGTTATCGTAAATTGGGAAAACAGCATGGAACTTATAGAGCAGTTGAAAGAATCGGGGTGTACCTACTCGTTGGTGAAGCAATTGGCGAAATTTACTGTAGGCATCCGTTCCTATGATTTTAAGCAACTGAAAGGCTATGGGCTTGTCGAAGAAATATTGGAAGGAATATATGTATTGGCAGACAGGTCTCAGTATAATAAAACCACAGGTCTCAGCCTTGATAACCATTGGCTGGAGGAAGTATTAATGATATAAAGAAACGGATATGACAAAGAAAGAAACATTGAAATTGTTTGAAGAACGTAAAGTCCGCACCGTGTGGGATGATGAAAAGGAAAAATGGTATTTTTCGATAGTTGATGTGGTGTCAGTTTTAACAGACAGTGTTGATGCAACTGCTTATTGGCGTAAGTTAAAGCAAAGACTTAAAGAAGAGGGAAATGAAACCGTGACAAATTGTCACGGTTTGAAAATGAAAGCCACAGACGGTAAGATGCGACTTACAGATGTGGCTGATACAGAACAACTACTACGTATCATTCAGTCTATCCCATCTCCCAAGGCAGAACCGTTCAAGCAATGGATGGCACATGTAGCATCCGAACGTCTTGATCAGATGCAAGACCCTGAGTTGAGTATTGAGCAAGCTATGATGGACTACAAGCGACTTGGTTACTCTGACAACTGGATAAACCAACGCTTGAAGAGCATTGAAATCCGTAAAGATCTTACAGATCAATGGAAACTACATAATGTAGAGGAAGGTGTTCAATATGCTACTCTTACAGACATTATCTATCAGCAATGGACCGGAAAGTCGGCAAAGGAGTACAAACAGTTCAAGGGCTTGAAGAAAGAAAATCTCCGGGACAATATGACCAATGAAGAATTGGTTCTTAATATGCTGGCCGAACTCTCTACGACAAGTATTACTAAAGCTAAAAATCCTCAGACATTGGGTGAAAATATGCAGTGTGCGGCTGACGGTGGTGATGTGGCTCGTGTGGCACGCGAACAGTTGGAGCAAAAAACCGGTCGTGAAGTGGTAACTCCCTTGTCGGCAAAAAGGTTTTTTGAAGGTCAGAAGCCGGAAGATTTATTGGAAAACAAGGAAAACGATGAATGATATGGAATATACAGATAAAGAATATTGTCTGGAGGTGTGGGGCGATTGGGCTTGTTTCACTCGTCCGGAGTTGAAAGTAGAGCGTGTGAGTTATGATGTCATTACGCCATCGGCGGCACGCGCCATCTTTGAAGCGATACTGTTTAAACGTTATGCCATGCGTTGGCAGATAACCAAGATTGAGGTACTCAGGCCTATTAAATGGGCTACCATTAGACGGAATGAGGTGGGGGCAGTTGCCAGTAAATCACCTATCATTATTGAAGATAAACGTCAGCAGAAGAACACGTTGCTTCTGCTGGATGTGCGTTACCGAATTTATGCTAAGTTAGTATTTATTCCGGTAAAAGACCGTCCAAAAGAGGCTTTTGCCAAGCATCAGCCAAGTGCCGACGAGAATCCTATGAAGTATTATCAGATGTTCGAACGCAGGGCATCACAAGGGCAATGTTTTACGCAGCCCTATCTCGGATGTCGTGAGTTTTCTGCAAACTGGAAGTATATTGAAAGTACTGATAATCTTGATTATCCCTTAGCCGAAGACAGGGATTTCGGCATTATGCTTTATGATATGGACTTTGAGGAAAATCCACAAAAGCCGGATGCTATGTTTTATAGAGCCCAAATGAAAAAGGGAGTGATTGTTGTACCGGATAAAGATAGTGAGGAGGTGCTGAGATGATACTGAAAGCATTATATGATTATTATCATCGGAGTGGAGATGATGTGGCCCCTTTTGGTTTAGAATACAAAGAGATTGGATTTATTATTGTTATTGATAGATATGGAAAATTTCTGCGCTTTGAAGACAGGCGTATAGATAAGAAGTCGGCACAGCGGTTTCTTGTTAAGAAAAGTGTTAGCCGGTCAAGTGCCCCTGTTGCAAACTATTTGTATGACAATAGTAAATATGTATTTGGTTATTCCGATAAGGGGGATATGGAAAAGATACGTAAGTACTTTGAAGTATTTAAGGCAAAAGTAAAAGATATATATGATGCTTTTCCGGATAATGAGGACATAAAGGCTGTTTACGCATTTTATCAGCAAGACTCTTCTTTTATAGTTAAGGCTATGCAGAAGGATTCTTTATGGGATGATATAGCCAAAAATCTTAATAAGAAATATTCTACCTTTTCTTTCCTTATAGAAGGGGATACGAAAATAGTGGCTTCGAAAAGAGAATTGATAAATTTGTTTGACGAGAATCATGGCGTGGCAGGAAATCTTTGTTTGATAACAGGTAGATATTCAAAAGTTGTAGAGATTACAACTGCTACAAAGATACTTGGAAGCCAAGAAACAGCTAAACTAGTTGCATTTCAAGTTAATTCCGGGTATGATTCGTATGGGAAATCTAAAGGATACAATGCTCCAATATCAGAAGAAGCTGAATTTGCATATACAACCGCATTGAATCATTTGCTGCGTTCGGATTCTCACAATAAGTTTATGGTGGGCTCACGTACTTATCTTTTCTGGGCTTCCTCCAATAGCGAGGCTTCAAAAGAGTCCGAAAATAGTCTATTTTCTTTGTTGGGGCGGATTGAAGAAGAAAATGACGACTCAAACAGGCGCATAAAGTTAGTATATGATACTTTCCAGTCTATCTATAACGGAAAATTATCGGCAAACGATGATGACAAATTCTTCATTTTGGGTTTGGCTCCCAATTCGGCAAGAATTGCGGTAGTATATTGGAATGAGATGCCTTTGCGTGAGTTTGCAGGTTTGATAAGTAAACATTTTACGGATATGGAGATGGTTGACACTCGCAAAGATAAGAAGCCGTACGTGGGACTGCATTCCATTCTTGGAAATGTTACTCTTGGAGGAAAGTCAAGTGATGCGACTCCCAATCTTCCTGATGCTGTGGTGAGAAGTATATTTCAAGGGTTGCCGTATCCGGCTTCTCTCTTTCAAGCATGTATTCGTCGCATACGTGCAGAACAATCCGTCAATATAGTGCGTGCTGCTATCATCAAGGCATATCTCAACAGACTAAACGAAAATAACAACCATAAAAAATTAGATATTATGTTAGACAAAGAAAATCAAAATCAAGGGTATCTTTGTGGAAGGCTGTTTGCCGTACTTGACAAGATACAGGAGGATGCCAATGGTATTCATTCCATTCGAGAACGCTATATGAATGCTGCATCAGCAACTCCTTCCATGGTTTTTGCCACGGTGCTCAACCTTTCCACTCATCATATAGAGAAATTGAATCCGGGTGGACAAGTGTTCTATGAGAAGCTGAAACAGGAAATTATATCCAAACTTGATGCAAAAGGATTTCCTCCACATCTTAACCTGCAAGATCAAGGACGGTTCTTTGTGGGATATTATCACCAACGTCAAGACCTTTTTATGAGTAAGGAAAATAAAGAAATGGAATAATAATTTTAAAAATATAAAGTTATGTCAGAACTAAAGAATAGAATTGATTTCGTTTACATATTTGATGTAAAAGATGGTAACCCAAATGGTGATCCGGATGCGGGTAATCTACCACGTGTGGATGCCGAAACAGGTATGGGACTTGTTACGGATGTCTGCTTGAAACGCAAGGTTCGTAATTATGTACAAATAGCAAAAGGGCTTGTGAATGGCTTTGATATATTTATCAAAGAGAAGGCAGTCCTGAATACTTTGATTGATAATGCACATGATGATTCAGAAGTAAAAAATGCAAAGGACAAAATAGAAGCAGCACGTCGTTTTATGTGTAATAATTACTTCGATATCAGAACATTTGGTGCAGTTATGTCAACAGGTAAAAATGCGGGTCAAGTTCGTGGTCCTATCCAGTTCACCTTTGCTCGTTCTATAGATCCAATTGCTGTAGCGGAACATTCTATAACTCGTATGGCAGTAGCAACAGAGAAAGAAGCGGAAAAACAAGATGGTGGCAATCGTACAATGGGACGTAAAGCGACCATTCCTTATGGCCTCTATGTCTGTCACGGCTTCATCTCCGCTAACTTGGCACAACAGACAGGATTTTCTGAAGAAGACCTTGAACTATTTTGGGAAGCTTTAAAGAACATGTTCGATGTGGATCGTTCGGCGGCACGTGGATTGATGAGTGCTCAAAAACTGATAGTCTTCAAGCATGACTCCATATTGGGTAATGCTCCCGCCAACAAGTTGTTTGAATTGGTAAAAGTGGAGAAAGTCTGCGATGGAGCACCACGCTCATTCATCGACTATTCAGTTACTATAGATAAGGAGAATGCTCCATCAAATGTAACTATTGAGGAACTGATATAATTCCATCGTATGTACAATGAAGACGATATGCTTATGTTGTCGGGGATTCAGCACTTTAGGTTCTGTCCCCGGCAATGGGCTTTGATACACATTGAGCAGCAATGGAACGATAATCGTCTCACCATCGAAGGACAGATTCTGCACAAGCATGTAGATGATCCGTTTTATAGACAAAAGTGTGGTGACCAGATAACATTGCGTGCGGTGAATATCGCTTCGCGTGAACTTGGACTCTATGGAATCTCTGATGCCATAGAGTTACTTCCTTCCTCATCTTTTGAAAATACGATTTTGCATCCCAACTATCCGGGGCGATGGCAACCGGTTGCTGTGGAGTATAAGCATGGCAAACCGAAAAGAAACGAAGTGGATGAAGTGCAGTTGGCAGCACAAATCATGTGTATAGAAGAAATGTATGCTATCCATATATCATACGGCTCTTTCTTTTATGGGGAGCTTCGCCATCGGGTTAATGTGGATATAACGGAGGAGCTGCGAAATATAGTCAGACAATGTGCCCGGGATATGCACGATATATTTAGTAAAGCGGTTATCCCGAAGGCTGAATATGGGAAACATTGTGACAAGTGCTCGCTGAAAGATATCTGCATGCCGGAAATGGTAAATAATTGTACTTCGGTAGATAATTACCTTACTAAAAATCTGTACCTATGAGAAAACTATTGAATACTTTGTATGTGACGACACCGGAAGCGTATCTTAGTAAGGATGGGCTGAATGTCGTTATATCTGTTCAGCAGGAGGAGGTGTTTCGTATTCCTGTCATAAATATAGAGGGCATCGTTACGTTCGGATATATGGGCGCAAGTCCCGGTGTGATGAAATTGTGTAGTGACAATGGTATATCACTCACATTTCTTTCTCCACAAGGCAGATTTATCAGCAGGGTTCAAGGTGCTACGAAAGGGAATGTTCTGTTACGCAAAAAGCAGTACCAATTGTCGGACGATGCATCTTGGTCGTTGCATGTGGTTAGGTTGATGATTGGTGGTAAGATTCAAAACTATCGCAATATATTGAGGAGATATATTCGTGATTATGGTGAGAATGAAGACATTAATAGGGCGGTGCAAGTATTGGAACGTGCCAAGCGTGATGCTTTGAAGGCTCAAGATAAGACGGAATTAATTGGTTATGAGGGGATGGCTTCGAATGCCTATTTTGAGGTATTGCCAATCTTGATACTTAATCAGAAGACTGATTTCCCATTTCATGGTCGCAATCGTCGTCCTCCCAAGGATGCGGTGAATGCCATGTTGTCTTTTGCATATACGTTGATAGCCAATGATGTTGCGGCCGCTCTCGAAACTGTTGGCCTTGATCCATACGTCGGGTTTCTCCATACACTCCGTCCGGGGCGCACATCGTTGGCCTTAGATATGATGGAAGAGTTACGTGCTTACCTTGGCGACCGTTTTATTTTGTCGTTGATTAATAAAAGACAGATTTCAGTAAAAGACTTCTTGTTCCAAGGTGATAATGGGGTTGTTATGACAGATAAAGGGAAAAAGACTTTTATTACTGCATGGCAGGCAAGGAAAAGGGAAGTGATAATTCATCCTTATCTTAATGAAAAAGTTGAAATAGGGCTTCTGCCTTATGTGCAGGCTATGTTAATGGCAAGGTATATCAGGCAGGATATTGACGATTATCCGGTATTTCTTATAAAATGATTTTTAATTATGTACATTCTTGTGACTTACGATGTGGATACTACAAGCAAAGAGGGGGCTCGCCGTTTACGATGTGTGGCCAAGGCTTGTCTGGATTATGGACAGAGGGTGCAGAACTCAGTCTTTGAGTGTGTAGTGACGGAAGCGCAATATTCTCTTCTAAAAGGGAGAGTTAGGGATATTATTGATATGTCTCTTGATAGTGTTCGTTTTTATATTCTTAGTAAAAATGAGAATAAGAGGGTGGAAGTAATAGGTGTTGAAACGGCGTATAAACTTGAGGAGGCTCTTATAATATAATGCGAATGTGGTGTGTTACAAAAAAAGTAGTATCTTCGCATGTGTTAATAATCAGTAGATTAAATTATTTGTAAAGTATTTCTTCGTTATGAAGTTGAATAATAATGATGATTCGCATAACAGTGGATTAAATTTGCTGATTTATAATATGTTATTAGATATAGAGTCACACCCTGCGTGGGTGTGTGGATTGAAACGGTCTTCGGGGCACACCATTGCTGTCCAATATCCTGTCACACCCTGCGTGGGTGTGTGGATTGAAACTTGTAGTTTTTTTTGCACC
>OGYM01000510.1_pt1 | contig 30242 bp, 29 predicted proteins | sample 1576491 | NCBI WGS metagenome assembly OGYM01 (sample SAMEA3541515, study PRJEB24748) | human gut metagenome | biome: human gut; feature: human-associated habitat; material: faeces | place: China | collected 2012 | reverse complement strand
CTTGGCAGTATTTGATAGTCAAAGTTTTAATGCTTGTAGTTTGAAGGCAAAAGTACCATTGGGGTATCATAAAATACGAAAGAATGACATTGAAAATGAAAGATTAAAGAATTTGGTGGATAATAATAGACCACAAATTCGGAATTATATTCGAGAAATAGTAAATATATATTTTAAGAATGATGTAATTGATGAATGGATAGATGCTTATTTAAATAGGCGATATTATGAGTACAAAGGCGTTGATGATAGAAATTTACCATATAGTATCTTGGTTACTCATCAGGCAATTAACATATATGGACAAAAAATTTCCAATACTGACATAGGCCTGGAAATAAGAGATGCAATAATCAGCAAAAGTAAATATTTTAAATTAGAAACAGAAGAAAATGGAAGAATAGTGCAGAAGGAAAAGAATTTATGTTATCCTAAAATAAGACTGGTTTTGTTTGGACATAAAATTATAGATGAAGAAGAGATTATAAAATTAAAGATGTATGAGGAGATTGATGGAAAAGAAAAAGTTTTAATGAATATAGAATTGGATGTAATGGATTGTCCATTATAGTTGTCAATTTTGACCTCGACAAAACATAGTGAGCACGCTATAATACCCATACAAGGTCAAATTCTCCATATCCCAAGGCAACGTCCTTTATCCTCAAGGGGCAAAAATCTTTAGCCTGGGGAATGAATAAAATAACGAGAAAATAAAGACCTTGTAGAGCGAAAAAACCGTTCTATGAGCAATGTCATTAAGTTAAGAATTTTGACATAATTATAAAACACATCATATTTGCAATTGTTTGATAAATATGATGTGTTTTTTTCTTTTGTCTATTTTGCAGCACAACAAAAAGACAGATTGTTTATCTGTCAAAAAAACTTATAATTATCTATGATTAAGCCACTCTATATAGAAAGCTTACAGATGCCTGGGGTTTGACTTTGCGAGGGTCTTTTCGACCAGGTCTTACTGGTAATACATGCTTTTCTATTAGGTTAATCACATCAGGTGGACTAAGATTGCGTTTATTACGGAGATATTCTCTACAAATATAAATGGCGATTGTAAAGTTCACCTGTTTTGTTTTATCATTGTTTTTCATTTGTTTTATTACATGTGTTGTTATTAATTCACAATAGTTATACAAAAGTAATCGCGCATATATTTCTTGTTTAATAAAATCTGGTTTTCGTGCATGGAAACTTGTTAATCCTATGGCATATTTTAATTCTCTGAATGAAGTTTCTATTTCCCATCTCAAATGATAGATTTCCTTTATTTTTTTTACATCAAAAATATTTCTATCAAGATTTGTAATTATTATTTCATAAGAATTAGACCCTATAGGAAATCTAATAATACGAAATGATAATTCGTATGTTTTATCACTTTTTCGTGGAAGATAATCAAACACTTGATTTGCAGGCATCCACTTATAGCCTGCATTTTTTGTGGTCTTTGTATTTTTCCTCGAAAAAATCTGAGTGATATCTATATCAAACTCATCATTTGGAGGAAGATTTAACCCAGATGCAATTCCATTACTATTTTTATCTTTGACACGTATAGCGAATTTCCATCCTTTTTCAATTACATGTGCAAAAATGTTATAGTTTTCATATCCTCTATCAGCAACAAGAATAACATTCTCTAGTTTCGATCTGTCAATCATTGTTGCACATGCTCTAAACTCGTTGTAATCCGCTGCTGTTTGCACTAAAACATCGGTGTATATACGATTCAAAACATCATAAAAGGCATTTAGATGTAGTTTATTAACAATTGAACCATGCTGATTACGTTCCCAAAAAGTTTCTGGATCCTTTTGATTGGTTGCAATGGTCAAGTTACTTCCATCACATGCAATTAAACGATAACCATGATAATTATTAGTAGTTGGAAGGTTGTCATCCGTAAAAGATTTAAACAAATATTCAAAAGCCTCTGGAAGTACTTTTGAACGTTGTTGCGTAAATGCTGACACAGACGGAGTATTTTTGTTAAAATCAAAGAAATCAAGTAGTTCTTTACTCATAGTAGCTCCACCCGAATTAATCATGATTCCTATAAAAGTTTTGAAATCAATTTTCCGTTTTCGAGAGAAATCGACATTGGGGTTTCGAAGAAATAAACATGGATTGTTAGCTAATTCCGAAATATGATTCTTTAGAGAATCTGAAACTTGATTAATATAATTGCTCATATGCGTTACCTCCTTGCAATCAAGATGTTCTTAATTACAAGGGCCGCTTTCGCTACCTCATTATAATTCAATAGCGAAAGCGGCCGCACATTTAGAATCATATGTCAAGCATTTATTACAAAATAAAAAGACCCTAGCATCATTTCTGATGCTAAGATCTTGATTGGTCATCTTAACTTAATGACATTGTTCTATGAGGTCTTTTTCTTTTACTTAAAACCATGGAGAAAGCCTTGAAAATAGAGGAATATCGAGAGATAAGAGAGAGTAAGCCAAGACCTTGAATGAAGTCCAAAGAAGCCTTGAAAGAGAAAATAGGTGAGGATAAAGGATTTTGCTTTTTGAGGATAAAGAGGGTTGCCTGAATATAGTACATGGGCCAAGAAATGCCGAATTTACGGCGTTTCTTGACTCGTTTAATGTTGTGCGACAATCAAATGACAATAATTTTGTAAAATACTCCGTATGTTTTTCAATTTGTATATGTATCATTTTCTTTTGCATAAAAAAGTTTTATTTGTCGTAAATCATATATTAAATCATCATACTTATTATAATCCCTGTATAGAATATCTTTTATAATTGGTGTTAATGAAAAGATAAGTGAAAAAGTTAATAATACAAGAATTATAACTTGAACTGCCATAGTAATCATCTCATCTGTGGTAGCAGCATTGCCAATTTTTTGCGCGACAAAGGCGATTATAGGAACAATTATTGCACCTAAAGTTTTAAGGGGCATTTTTAAGGGAGCTATATAATCGCATTGGATTTGTGCAAGTTTTGCTTCTTCAATTAGCATATTAAGTGAGTCAGGATTTTGAATGTCTATTCTGTAGTCTTTTAATACATTAATGGTCATATTTATCCTTTTTTCGGAATAGGGGGCATAATGTTGTTGAAGCATTACTTCAAGATTTCTTTTTGTAGAATCAATTATAAAAAAGATTATAAGTGATAGAACTCCTAATCCTATTGGAATATATGAAGCCCATGTTTGTCGAAAGATTAAAAGTATACCACTAGTAATGGCACTGGCAAAAAGAATGATTACGATAATCTTGCGGTAAAGCGGTAGTTTGGTGAATGGAATTGTACTTTTGATATTCTTCAATCCAATTTTATAGCTGATAAATAAATCACAAAATCTCATATGTTTGTATAGTCCTTCCTTACTTGGTATGTTTATCAAATTATAAAATAAATTTCAATAATTCATACAAAAATGATGATAATATATTTATTATAATTGTACTAAGGAAAGTGATTATAATAGATAAGATAGGTCTTTCTTTTACAAAGTCAATAATTCTGTAAAAAAGTGCTTTTTTAAATGATTTAAATTCCTTGTTTAGGAGTGGGACGAATTCTTTATCTACTGCAGTTGATTCGATTTTAGCAATACAAGAAGGACATAAACTAGGTACACCATATTTTATAGCGATATCTTTTTTTAATCCACACATATCAAATAGACAGTTTCTTGTATCGTCATGTAGAAAATAATCTTCATTAACTTTATGCAAAGTAGCAATTTGAACTATTTCATTTAAAATGATGCCATGTATATAGTTGAAGATATCAATATTTTGTTCATCAAATATTGTTTCTACTTGGTAGAAAGAACATAAAACCGTTTTTGAATCAAATTCTGATAAATCTCTGGTGAAATAATTGTATTCAATAGGATTATCGATAAAGCATAAGCAGAGCTCGACATTGCTATTATCAATATTGCTTGATGTAAGAAGTTGATTTATGCAATTATCAGAATAACCCCATTCATGGTCGCAGGGGGGAAGTTGTTTAATTACTATACAGTTTGTAACTTCAAATAATTTGCTTGAATAATTTTGTAGTTTTTCTATTTTGTCGAGATAACGCTGATAACCAAGTAAACAAATTTGAATTTTAAACTTTTTCATTCGATAAGTACTCCTTTGTATATTTATAGTTCGGTGCTAATATTTGATGTAACTATTTACTCCTTCTTCGGTTTCCTCTTCCTCTTCACATACGAGAAATTCGGAAACAAGTCTTTTAACAACTCAGCAGTTTCTGCTGCCCTTTCATCCTCATTCATGTTCTGAACAAGTAGTTTGTCGTCATCGTCAAGATTCAACGAAACAGTATATTCCTTATCCGGCTCTATTGGATTCATCGGAAATTTTATCTCTTTGAGATAATATTCTGTTTCGGTTATTTCGTTATCTTCCAGCTTGTCTCGCAGGCGTGCCCAATACACAACCATCTTTTTGAAGTTATCAAGGTCTTCTTGTGGGCGGGGACCGGCACTTGGAAGCCGTTCTTCAAATTTGAAGCATACTTCGCCATCTTTTATAGTGGGACGTAGTCCGTATGCCCATTCGATATCAAACAGCACATGGAGCGCACTGAAGATATTGGCAACATCCGGGTCTGATAATGCATAGAAACTGACACCTAGATTGTTGGCGATATTGAGAAAAGTCGCCTTTTAAGGTAATTCACAATGCGATTGATACAAAAGCTTATGCGTTTAACAACGAAAAAAGAATGCTAATTAGGCAAAAGTATGGTGTGTCTGATGACACCACCCTTTTAGGCCATGTGGGCAGATTTGATACGCAAAAAAAACCACGCGTTTTTGATTGAAATGTTTGCAAGGCTAGTCGAGAAAAATGCAAACTATAAGCTTATGTGTGTAGGTGACGGATGGCTTCGAGATGATATTGAAATAGCAATACAGCAAAATGACTTGAACGATAAAGTTATTCTTGTGGGGCAACAGGAAAATGCGAAAGATTTTTACAACGCATTTGATTTGTATGTATTTCCGTCACTTTTTGAAGGACTCAGCTTCGTTTTAATTGAAGCACAAGCGAATGGATTGACGTGCGTTTGCTCTGATACGGTGCCGCAGGAAACAAACTTAAGTGGCGGCGATAAGATGGTTTATTTGCCTTTGGAAAGCGAAAAGTGGGCGAATGAAGTTCTGAATTTGGGTAGGCCGGAGCGATATAATGGCGAAAAATATGTTATTGAACACGGATATGATATTAATTGTGAAGCAGATAAATTAAAGAGTATATACATGAAGATGGTTCAAAAGTGACTTGGTAGAGGAATATGGAATGAAAATATCTATTATTACAGTTTGTTACAATGCGGAGAAGACAATAAAGAAAACGATTGAATCAATCATTGAACAAACAACTAACGATTTTGAATGGGTTGTTGTGGATGGAAAATCAAAAGATAGGACGAATGAAATTATAGAATCATACATTCCTGAATTTGAACGAAAAGGAATAAAGGTCAATTACTTGTCCGAGCGTGACAATGGTATTTATGATGCTATGAATAAAGGGGCTCAAAGAGCGACAGGTGAGTACTTAACCTATATGAATGCAGACGATTCGTATTATAAGAATGACAGTGTTGAACAGGTAATTGCTGAAATTGAAAACACACCTGCGGATATTTTTTATGGGGATACTTGCTTTATCAAACCCACTGAGCAATACGTAGAAAAAGCAAAAGAGATTGAAACTATAACTTATCATTTGCCTTTTTGCCCACAGGCAGCATTTGTGAAATCTGACTTACAACGACAACTTCAGTTTGATACTCAGTTTCGAATTAGTGCTGATTACGATTTTTTCTTGAGAGCGTATCTTCAGAAGAAGAAATTTCAACGGATAGATCAAGTGGTGGCGTACTTTACATTCGGTGGGGCATCTAACGAAAATTTGATTAAGACATATAAGGAAGATGTTGCGGTAAAAGTTAAAAATGGGTTGGAAAGAAAGAATAGTATAGTGAGGAAGATAAAAATGATGCTATTTATAATCAAACAGAGGGTACATTGAAATGAGAATTTCAGTTGTAATGACAACATATAATGGAGAAAAATATGTGGAGGAACAGTTGGACTCCATTCGTGTGCAAACAAGAAAAGCGGACGAGGTTTTGATATTTGATGATCAATCATCTGACAAAACAGTCAAGATCATACAAAATTATATAGATGACAACAAGTTGAACAACTGGAAGATTACGGTAAATGTTGTAAATAAGGGATGGAGAAAGAATTTCTTTGATGGAATACAAGAAACATCTGGTGACGTTATTTTCCTTTGCGATCAAGATGATATTTGGGTTCCAGATAAAATTGAAAAAATGGTGCAGGTTCTCGAGCAAAATGAAAAGATAAGTGTACTTGCATCGGATTATTCGATTAAATTGGAAGGTGAAAAAAGAAGCAACTACCAAAGTGCAGCAAAGCGAATGAAAATCACAGGCAAGGTAGAAATGATACCTTTTGATCAAAAGTGGTATTACGTTACAAGACCTGGAAGCACATATTGCTTCAGAAAAGCATTTTTTGAAGAAATCAAAAAGGATTGGAATATAAATCTTGCCCATGATTGCAATTTGTGGTATTTTGCATCAGCAAAAGATCAGATGGCTATATATCACTATGCAACGATGACTTTTAGACGGCACGGAGATAATGCAAGTACAGAGCACTTGAATACGATAGCCAAAAGATATCAGACAGCAGAAATGGCCAAAGATGTGAATACCTTTTTCCTAAATAGGATATCAAGCGACAAAGCGGTCGTCTTGAATGATATAATTTCCTTCTGCGATTTGAGAATGAAATACTTGAGTAATAGGAAGATGACAGATTGGTGTAAGCTTTTCTTGAATTATAGAGAATACTATCTTACACCAAAGGGGTGTATTGCTGATTTGATATGTAGGCATGAGTGAAGAAGCCAAAGGAATAATGGAAAGCTTTTTTAGAAATAAGTAATTGAAGGTTGACTTTGATATATATTTTTTCGCAGATTTCATGTAACGTATTCTGCGTCCCAAGTTGACAATATCATTCGCACATCTCGGAGGTGAATTATGCAAAATAGTCCGCGTCAAAAGTATTCTAAGATTAGATTATTTGATAGAGCATTCATATACTGCTTTATTTTATTGAATTCGATTTCAGGATTAAAAATAGCAGATGTTTCTGTCAATGGTATTTTGATGATTGTTTTCTTTGGTTATATTTCACTTAAATATTTGAGTGATACACATAACCCGCATCTAAAAATTCAAAAAGGAGATACTTTTGTCACGTTTATAATTGCTAGTATGATATCGTGCTTGTTATCTGTCTTTGCAACATATTCGCTTCCGCATCAAAATGTGGTTGCTGGTTATTTGGAAAACGGTTTGGTGTATTTTTTTATATACTTGCTATTGTATAATACGGAACAATCGTTAAGGAATTCCATTAGTGTAGTGTTCAAGAATGGACTTGTATATGCTGCACGCATACAAGCAGTTTGGGGAATAGCACAGTTGGTTCTTTTATATAGTGCAGGAATCAATATTAATGAAATCCTTTTTGTTGATATATTGCATTCAACAACAGTTAGAGACTGGATAATGGGCTTCTATACGGGGAATACATGGAATCTACGTATAACAGGGTTGAACTTTGAAAATTCAATGTTTGCTTTAGTTGTATGTGTTGGAGTTGCATTAGAAAAAAAGATTGTATGGAAGTTGTTTATGACCGCCGTTGCTATTCTGAGTCTATCAAGAACAGGATGGGTCATGCTTGCAGGATATTATACGTTTTTTCTGTATCAGAATCGAAACAAATTCAGATTGGTAAAAAAGCGCAAGTTAATGGTAGGTTGGATTTCTTTAATTGCTGTGTTTGCCTGCTTTTTAATTGCATATACAAGAGTTCCAACAATTAGAATGCAAATTGATAACATTATTATTAGAGCTACGGATAGTGATGCTATAAGTATTTCAGGAGCAAGGCATCTATTGTATTATCCGTATGGAGTCGATATTTTTCTTTTTAGATCCAATATTTTACAAATTCTATTTGGTTATGGAATGCGGTGCTCCGGTATTGCGTTTTCACAACAGCCGGACATATGTCAAATTATAGGGATTGGAATGTATCCAACAGCATGGGCAGTAGAGTGTGATGTAATAGGGTTACTTCTTGGTGGGGGAATTGTAACATTTTTAGCCTACTACGCTACATTGATAAGAACGAGAAAGTCTATATATAGTGACGCAATATTAATGATTTTCCTTGGCGGAATAACATACCATTATCATTCAATTAGCTATGTTATTCTAATAATATTGATGGCATCACTTGTAAGTAAGGACTCTACTTGTGGTGGAAGAAAAAACTTGCGTACGGATACACACAATAAGGAAAACATCTGCACATGAGAAAGGGTTCGTGATATGAAGCAAAGATCGTTAGGAGTAAATGCATTGCTTAATGGAGTGAAGCAATGCTGTTCAATAATTTTCCCACTTATTACATTTCCATATATTTCTCGTGTGCTGGGAAGTAATGGGTATGGAAAATATAGTTTTTCGAACTCTGTGACGAATTATTTTATATTACTAGCCGCTCTTGGAATTTATACATATGCGATTCGTGAAGGCGCGAAAATACGAGATGATCAAAAAGCGATAAACCATTTTTGCTCGCAGGTTTTCTCAATCAATGTGTGTTCGGCAGCAATTTCAATGTTACTGCTTTTTTTCATGGTGTTTTTTCTGCCTAAATTCTCCGGGTATAAGGTATACATCCTTATTCAAAGCACAGCAATTGTGATGGCCGTAATAGGAACGGACTGGGTTAATGGCATATTCGAGGACTACTTTTATATCACAGTACGATATATAGCGGTTCAGTGTATATGCTTATTGGCAATGTTTGTTTTTGTAAGACAGCCGGAAGATATTATTCCGTATTGTATTATATCTGTCTTGGCAACAAATGGTGGAAACCTGATTAATATATTCTATGTTGGGAAATATGCAAAAATTAGATTTACATTTAATATGGATTTAAAGCGACACTTATTGCCGCTTTTGATTTTGTTTGTGAATTCGATTGCCATTACAATTTATGTAAACTCGGACATTACAATGCTTGGCTTTTTTGAATCTGATGCACAGGTAGGGGTTTACAGCTTTGCATCTAAAATATACAACTTGCTGAAGCAGTTGATAAATGCGGTTGTTGTTGTTTCAGTCCCTCGTATTGCATATATTCTAAAAAACAAGTCCGAAGAGTATAAGACGTTTATAAATAAAATTTTTTCGGCCTTAAACATCATACTGCTTCCGATAATTGTTGGGATGTTCTGTATGAGCGATTCGATGATTTTACTTGCCGGTGGTGAACAGTATATTTCAGGTGAAGCAGCATTGAAGATATTGAGTGTTGCTACACTGTTTGCAATATACGCGTCTTTGTTTACAAACTGTGTGTTAATTGTAAACGGACAAGAAAAATATTGTCTTGAGGCCACTGTCGTTTCTGCGATAGTAAATGTTGCCATGAATCTTGTATTGATGCCACGGCTCGGAATGATTGGTGCTGCAATTACAACTGTATTGGCGGAATTTGTAAATTGTATGATGCAGATATATTTTTCAAGGACATTTTTTAGTTGGAAGATGTTGGATATTAAATCAGTTGAGTCGTGTTTATGCGGAAGTGTTGCTATTGGTATAATCTGCATACTTTGCAACCAATATTTTGATAGAAGTTTATGGCGAATGATAAGCGCAAGTTTGATTTCAGTAGTGGTATATGCAGGAATTTTAATAGTGACGAAAAACCCGACTGTTCATGATTACATTTGTGCTATAGCAAAGAAGCGCAAGGATTAAGGAATGTGCTTCAGCTGGGAGTAAAGAACAAGAGCCGTGTGAGTAATCACACGGTAGCTGCTCAAATCTTCACACACCTCTCCGTGGTGAGCAGCAGGCAACGGTCTTATGACTGGCTGAGATGTGGAGTGAAATTGGAAAATTAAGGAATCCAAGACGATGACTGATAATGAGGTTTTTCAATTAGCTGAAAAGTTTAGAAATGCCATATTGCGGGCAAATGTGAACGGTGAGTTCTTTAGGGATGGTTTTATTGAGCTGTTTCCAAGAGGCAACTGTGGGATAGCCTGTGATCTGCTAGGACGGTATCTTTTGGAATATGCCAATGTAAGAAGTTGGTACACATCTGGTGAAACGGAATCAGAAAGCCATGTGTGGCTCACATTAGAGAACGGGAGCATTGTTGATATTACAGGAGACCAGTATAGCAACCGAACCGGGATGCTGCATTATGATTTGCCAGTATATGTAGGAAAAATCGATGCATTTCATAAGCAGTTTCGATTGAATGAGGAACCTTTAGAAATTACACTGAATGACTGGACACCTGATTTCTTGGGAGAAACCGGTATTCAGCGGAAAAAGCGAATCACATACGAGAAAATCATGAAGTATGTAGATTGAGTGTAAAAGAGCAACGAGATTTTCATTGAAAGGTACATTAATAGAGAAAATGAGGTGAATTGAACTTGACGATTAAGTTTTCGATGGATCGTATTAAAAATATGAATCAGCTCTATACATGGACACCTACTTATTCAGAGGAGTTTGGTTGTCCGGGTGAAGAAGAACATTATCATGGAACCGACTATTGCAAACAGGTTATTGCTGATGTGTTGGCTACAATGAATTGGGGGACGCAGAAATATCTTGGCTCGTTGGATCGCATTGCAAACGAAGTGTTTAATATCAATTTATCTGAGGGGATAAATTATCGTATTAGATTTGCAATCAATACATATGAGAAAAAAGCTGCAAGACTTGAGTGTACGATTACTGGGCTGGAAACGGTAAACTACGATCAAAGGCTTGAAGAATTAAAGATTGCTTTGAAAAATAGACTGGCTCCAGATTGGGAAGTGTGTACTTGGCTGGTTGATATGCAATCCGCACGGCTTTGCAAAGAAGCATACGAAAAGGCGTTTGTTATTGAAAATAACATTCGTGCTTTTGCAAGTAAAGTTTTGATTCATTTTCTTGGTGCTGATTGGCTTAGTAAGCCTAGCTTAGAAAAACAGTCTGAGTCCGTAAAGAACTTAAAAGAAAAATTCATCCAGCGTGTGCCAGAATTTGATAATATCAATACGGATTTTCTGTCGATGACATTGGAAACTTTATTTGGGGTTTTATTTGATGGCGTTACATACAATGCTGAATTTGTGTTGAATCGAGATCAATACAATAAACTTTTCAATATGGCTTCTAAGAATGTAAGTGGACAGAATATTGTGGAATATATTAAATCCCAACGAACTGTAGAAAAAAGCATCTGGAGTGATTTGTTTGTCCCATTTATTGATGAGCCAGAAAAATTTGAGGATGCAACACATAAATTTATCGAAGATAGAAATCACATTGCACATAGCAAGGTTTTATCATGGAGTGCTTATCAAGTCATTCTAAAAGATTTTGAAAAAATGGATGAGCAGATACGAAACGCTGATACCAAATTCGATATGGAAGAGACATCAGATGAACTATTAGACACATGGAGCGCGGAAGAAGAACAACAACGAAATGAAAGAGAATATTATCGTGAACGTTTAGCAAGGGAAACTGGAATTGATATTCTGGATGAAAGCGATATAGAAAATCAATTTGATGAAACGCTCCACGACTTATATAGCGATGTTTTCAAACAGTATCATTTGGATGTACGCTATGAAATTTCTGATTTCCAGACACCGAATGAGGGAACTTGCTTTACGGTGACATCCCCGGTACTTGAAGACGGATCACTGCGAGTAGATGTTGTGGCTAATTATACCATTGATGACGACCTTGGCGAAGACAGTGTCTGCAAAATAGAATGCAGAGACGGGGAAGGAAAAACTATCTGTTCGGCAGAAATCAGATTTCATAATGGAAATGGACACGAAGGCGAGGAAGGGCTTATGGAAGCTGATGAAGATTCTGAATATGATACTTCTGAATTAGAGGAACTTCGCGAGGAATTGTTCGAGTACATTGATGATAAGCTGAACCCGTATCCTGAAAGGAAATACTAAGTGCCAGACCCCTGGTACTAAACTGTAAATGCAAAATGAACAAAATATGACTGAAAAGTCGAATGCTGTCGAACGATTTTGATTGCAAAATGTGGCATATTACAAATGTACTTCAAACTATCGGTTACAAGAATGGTAGGTACATTACATCACAGGGAGAGCTGCTGAAAAGTGGCTCTCTTAATTAGAATTGAAAATCTAGGCTATAGAGACCCGAGAGGGCATTAAATAAAAAAGAAGGAGTAAATAAGACAAAAGACTTAAAAGCTATAGGAAGGTATGTAAGTGAGTCTTATTTGTGGTACCTTAAAATGAATGATTTTACAATTTTGCATTTATCAGATCTTCATATAAACCAAACAGATGGTAGGTTATCATTGTTAATGCAGAATCTATTAATCGATATAGAAAAGGAAATGCAACTAGTTGATAATATTATAATAGTCGTAACTGGAGATTTGGTACATAAGGGGAACTATTCATATAAAGAAAGTGTCATATCGTTTTTTCGAAAATTGTATAAGATCACAAAGGGAAAAGTTAAAGATATCTATATAGTTCCAGGAAATCATGATAAAACAAGAAATGCAGTAGATGCAAAAATGTTAGAAGAATATGAATCGTGTATATTGAATAATGAGTTTTATCAAAAATATTGGAAGTATATTTTACTAGGTTTTGAGGAATATCAAAATTTAATCAAGGAAATTTATTCCATTTTTGTCCCTGAAAATGAAAAGAAGAAAAAGAAAAGAGAGAGGAATGAGTGGATAACAAAAAAATTTAAAGATGATACCTATGGGGTGTCCATTACAGAGCTAAATGATAAAAGAATTTGTTTTTTATTGTTGAATACAGCATGGAGCTGTCTTGGGGATAAAGATGAACGAAAGTTGAGATTTGGAAAGTTCCAGCTTGACACAATAAAGCAGGAGTATGAAAAAAATAAAGGAGACAAGGGGTACGATTTGGTTATTGCACTAGCACATCATCCTTTGAACTGGCTTACAGGAGAAGAGGAAACTATGGTGCAAGAAAATCTTTTGTCAAATTATGAACTTAATTGCAATATCTATATTAGTGGACATATTCACAACCGTGATGTTATTAATTGGCAAAGTACAAGACATTCGTTGACAACTTTGGTATCAGGTTTGGGATGGCCTGATGAAGAAGATAAAGATAAGCAGCATCCATATGCACATACATATTCTGGATACACGTTTAATTTAGACATTAATTCAATTGATGTGTATGTAAGAAGTACGAATGATAATAGTATTTTTGATCCGGATTTCAGAATTTATACAAAGAGAAAAGAAAGCCAAAGTAATAAAATCGTGATGCCGATTGATAGCAATAAAACACAGGCTTTTTTAAATCTAGGAACAGTAATAGGGAGATCATCAAAGTCATATTATATAACAGAAGAAGTGATAGAGTTGATTAGAATGTGTATGGGGATATTTAGTAAGTTTCAAAGAGAAACATACGCAACCTTAAATCTAATAAAACGAGATTTTTTGAAACAGCTAGATAAAGATGCTTCGTATTATAAAGTTGAAAAGTATTTTTTTGAAGGTCAAGAACGTTCTGATGAGCTTCTGAAGTTTATTGGAGAACAGGAAGAATCAGTAAATAGAAGCTATGTTTCATATTTGCAAAATATATGTTGCAAATTGGAAAATCTGTTAGAAGAGGGAATGAAGTCAAGGCAGATAAATAGTATTGAAAACGAAGCAAAGCAGTGTATTCCATGGGAAACCGTTAGAGTTCATTTTCGATATTATAATGTCTCTGATGATAGTTATGAACAATTGTGTCTTGCTGAGTCTAAAATATGGTCAGGATATAAAATGGAACCGCTGAAATGGGGACAATTATTAGAGGAAGCGTATAAGGCAAAGCATGCATTGGTGGCATCGATAAATAAGAAATATTGTGAGGAGAGTAATAAGAAAAATGCTGGACGTGTAAATACGGTGTATAAATGGTCTGATTTTTTAACATATATTCCTGATTTTAAAGAGAATAACTATAAAGAGTATAAAGGATATATGGGAGAACTGTCAAAGGAAAGACCATGGATTTCGTTTGGTATTACTGTCTATAATGAACAAAGTAGAAAAATCCTTTATATATTGGATTATTTGAATATTGGCCAAATAATAAGCGATTGTCTCAAAGAGTTCATTTATTATATTCCTGTGGACATGGAAAAATTTGTTGACACAAAAATGAAAGAAAGGTGGTAGTAAAAATGAGACACGAAGATGAATACGTAGAACTGTCAGGAGAATGTGTTAAGAAGAAACGAAATGATGAAACCATACTGGTTAATGTAAATCGCTTATATGAGATGATGTCATTAGCTATGCGAAGTATAGAGAATGAAAGCACTAGAAAAAAATTGTTGAGGTACAATATACAGCAATATCGAAAGCGAGAAATCAGGATGAAATGTTTGTACCGATGTCAATAGAAGAAGTGATGACTAGTTTTGGCAGTAAAATAGAGGGAATGCCGAGAAATACATTTATAGAAATGAAAAAAGTAATGAGTGCTTGATATTGGGTGCATTGCGTGTGAGCCCCCGGTATTAAACTGTAAACGCAAAATGAACAAAATATGACTAAAAAGTCGAATACTGTCGAATTGGTGTCTGCATTAGGCGAAATAGAGACCGTGTGAGCAATCACACGGTAGCTGCTCAAATCTTCACACACCTCTCCGTGGTGAGCAGCAGGCAACGGTTTTATGACTGGCTGAGATGTGAAGAAATACAAATGCGAGGTACGGTATATGAAAAATGTTTCAAGAGTAGGTGTTTATGAAATTGGCTCTATTTTTGAATACATAGACTTCGCATTTAGAGAACAACCGATTGAAGATTACGGAATTGATGCGATTATTGAAGAAAGAACATAAAAAGCACTGAGCGGCAAATTGATCGGTGTTCAAATAAAAAGTGGTTCTTCTGATTATTGAATGAATTTGGTTTTGAATATGGAGGAAGTAAATATATGCCGTATCAGTTTCTTGAGCATTCCATTGACTTTGGAGATGTGCATTCTTCCGAAGAAGAAATTAAAAGTACATGGGACGATTTTCGAGATGCACTGAAAAATAAAGAGTTTACATACGAAGAAGTGTCAAAAGCAACTGCTAGTGGATTTCTGAAAACTTTCGATGAACTTTTCACGCTTTGTACAGATCGTTTTGAGTGTTCGCTCAAGGATGTGAAAAAAAGGTCGTATTTTAAACGAGGTACAATTCTAAAAGAAACGGAATCAGTTACCGCAGAACGCTTTTTACCAAAGGCAGAATTTATAAAGCAAAGCAATCGCTTTAGTCCGATAGGGGTTGAATGGCTATACTTAGCGGTGTCGCGTCGCGAGACACGTGCTGAGAAATGCACGATGAAGGAATGTAGAGCGTCTTCTGGAAATAGATTTGGAATTTGTACATTTGCAATCAAGCGCGAAATTGAGAATAAAAAGATAGTTGACTTAACATTTGCAGATGACCTGACATATGAGAGCATTAATTCCGGACTTGAACGTACTTATAAAGAAATTCGTGATGCACGAATGAAGAAAAGCCGAAGAAAAAAGAAGTTGGCTACTACTACGCAGGCGGAACAAAACAAGTTAAAAAGCGCAGTAGTTGACTGGACGGTAAAAACCTATTTGAAATTAATGTCTGAACAGATTTTTAAACCGTTAGAAGATACTGATGATAGAGAGCTTATGTATGCCCCGTTTCAATGTATCGCACAGTACTTTTTAGACAAGGGATATAGCGGAATTAAATATAAAAGTACTGTATGTGATAGGGCAAAAAACATTGTGTTGTTTGACAAGACTTATGCGGAGCCGGTTGGAGATATAAAGGATTTTATAATTTGAGCAAAATGAAGAACAACGAAGCGATAGAAAGAATATGTATCGATTGCGGGAGAAAATTTTTAATTTATCCTGATGCGCAGAATTTTTTTAAATCCCGTGGATTGGATCTTCCTAAACGATGCAGGGCTTGCAGAGAACAGAGGAAACAGGCGAAAAAAGCTGAAGAGGCAGCCAAGAAGTTCGAAGCAGAACTGGAAACATCTAAGTATACAGTAATAAAAATTTCAGATATTGAAGTCAGCTCGCCCGCAACAACGCTTTATGTGATGGGAAACGGTTTCGATTTGGCACATGGTGTTCCATCGTCTTACTCTAAGTTCCGGGATTGGCTCGGAAGGCGCAGTAATCTTAGAAAAACTTTGGAAACGTACATCAGAAATGATGCATTGTGGTGGAATTTAGAAGAAGCATTGGCTGATCTTGATTTGGATATGCCTTCAATGGCAATTCCGGAAATGCTGGATGCTTTTGGGGCATATGATCCTGACGCACAGATGGCGGATTACTATGCGGCAATCGATATGGCAATGCTACCAGTTGACACCATTACAAATGAACTTCCTAAAAAGTTCCGTAAGTGGGTTGAATCTCTGAGAGTGGATTCAAGTGTGAAACCATTACGCAATGTGGTAAAGCCAGGAGCAAAATATCTTAATTTTAATTACACAGAATTTGCAGAAACATTGTATGGTGCCAAAAATGTGTGCTACATACATGGGAGCAGAAAGAACCGTAAGGCAAAACTGATTCTTGGTCACTCCTATAGAAAGTATGTACCGGATGTCAGTGTCAAAATGCCGAGATTCAAAGACGGCTTCAAACGGACAATGGTGAATGTTGCTTTTGATGATGCTATGGTTCACGCTGGGTGGTATGATCAAGTGACAACCAAAAATAGCAGACAGATTATAAAAGACAACAAGAGTTTCTTTGACGCACTTTCCGATATTGACACTATTATCGTGATAGGGCACTCACTTTCAGAAGTTGATATGGAATATTTCGAGAAAATCCGTAGTGTAGCTCACAGTGATGCAAAGTGGATTTTTAGTTGTCATGACTCTGGTGGCTTGAAAGCAGCTCGTCCCTTAAGCGAGGAAACCAAAATTTCGTTATTGTTGAGTAATAATGCGTCAGATAAGCGAACGATAGAGTTCTGCAATCTCTTCAACGCTTGTATCGCGGGGGTTACCGGGACGGCAGGCATCCGCATACGCAGACTCCGAGAGGAACTGTATATCCTCTTCTTTAACGATTTCTTTAAGGTCTGCGGGAATACCTACATCGGAAGCAAGGCGTTTTACTGCATCAACAGCAGCCTTTCTGTACTCCTCCTGAGTCATATCGTCCGTACCCTTTACGCCCATAGCCTTTGCTATATCTCTGTATTTTTCGCCGGTAGCCGGAGCGTTATATTCCATAACAGTCGGAAGAATAATTGCATTTGCAACACCGTGAGGTGTGTCGTAAAGCGCGCCGAGCGGATGAGCCATAGAGTGAACTATGCCGAGGCCGACATTTGAGAAGCCCATTCCGGCTATGTACTGACCGAGAGCCATTTCCTCTCTGCCCTCGGGGGTATTTTCAACAGCACCTCGAAGAGCGCGAGAAATTATTTCGATTGCCTTTAAATGGAACATATCGGAAAGCTCCCAAGCGCCCTTTGTGATGTAGCCCTCAATAGCGTGTGTAAGAGCGTCCATACCGGTTGCGGCAGTAAGCCCCTTTGGCATACTCGACATCATATCCGGGTCAACAAAAGCAACTACCGGGATATCGTGAACATCGACGCACACCATTTTTCTGTTTTTCTCGGCGTCGGTTATAACATAGTTTATGGTAACCTCAGCGGCTGTGCCTGCGGTTGTGGGAACGGCAAAAATCGGAACAGCCTTATTCTTCGTGGGAGCCACGCCCTCAAGGCTTCTGATATCTGAAAATTCGGGATTCGCAACAACTATGCCAATCGCCTTAGAGGTATCCATTGAGGAGCCGCCGCCGATTGCGATAAGATAATCGGCGCCCGAAGCCTTAAATGCCTCAACGCCGTGCTGACAGTTTTCTATTGTGGGATTAGCCTTGATGTCAGAGTATATCTCATAGTCAAGTCCGGCTTTATCAAGAACATCCGTAACCTTTTTGGTAACTCCGAATTTAAGAAGATCGGGGTCCGAACAAATAAAAGCCTTTTTAAAGCCTCTGCCCTTTGCCTCGTCGGCAATGCTCTCTATTGCGCCCTTGCCGTGATAAGAAGTCTCATTAAGAACAAATCTGTTAGCCATAACTTATTCCTCCGTATTCAATAAAATAAATTTAACGGCAACGTGGGTAAACGTTTAACCATCTACGTTAAAATTTTAACAACCGTTTTTTGAAAAATCAATAGGCAATACTCACAAATAATCAAAAAAATTTTTGACACTTAAAAGACCTGCCCTCGCCGCAAAGCGAAAACAGGTCTTGGAATCATAAAACCATATAAGACTTACGAGCCGGAAACTATCCAGCCTATGCCGTATGTCACGGTGGTCATTATAAGCCCGGCTATAAGTACGCCGAGGGCGATTATCGGAAATGCCTTTTTAGGAGGTATTTCCAAAAGCGACGCCATAAGCGCGCCCGTCCAGCCGCCGGTTCCGGGAAGCGGAATCGCAACGAACAGCAAAAGCCCCCACTGCTTACCGCGGTTTATTTTATCTCGATTCTTTTCGGCTTTTGCTTCAAAGTGCTTTATTATTTTGTCAAAGCCCTTTATCTTTCTCAGCCACTCGAATATCTTTTTGATGAACAAAAGGATAAACGGTATCGGCACAAGATTCCCGAGATACGAGATGATGAATGCCTGAAGCATATTCATATTGAGCAGTCTTGCGGCTATCATACCGCCGCGGTTCTCAAGAATCGGGAACAGCGAAATTATAAACACCGTAAGCCATGACGGTATGGTATCTCCGAACAGATGCACCATTTTTTCCGCGAGATTTTCTGTCGCGGACAGCGTCATAAAGTACTGCGAAAATGTAGATAGCATATAATTCTCCTTATAATCAGATAGAGTGCTCCGTCAAATAAGCCTTTGCTTTTTTGAGAATAGCCTTGTCGTTTTCATAATTAAGGGTCTTATAAGCATTATCATAGCTTAACCAAATGTAGTCCTCAATTTCCTCCGGCTGAATAACGGTTCTTGTGTCTTTTGTGGAGGCGATATAAATTATAACCGTTTTTTCTATTCTGCCCTGAATCGTATACTCCGAACGGCTCTTAAATTCCGGAAGAATGGCTATATGAAGCCCGGTTTCCTCAAGGACCTCGCGTCTTGCGGTATCCTCGTTGCTCTCGCCCTCTTCGACATGGCCTTTGGGGAAGCCCCAATTTGCGCTGCGCTTGTTTTTGATAAGCAAAAATCTTCTTTCGCCCGCTATTTCCCGGTAAACTATCGCGCCGCAGCTGCGCTCATAAAGACAATCTACCGAATAGGAACCTTTTTTGTACATAAACGCGAGTGCGTCACGCACATCATTTACTATAAATTTTTTACTCTTTGGCGACACAACAATAATTACACCTTTTGTCTTAGGTATTTTAACGGTGGCTATTACCCTGCCGTCAAAATTTCTTACGGGGTGATTTATGCCCATAATAAAGGCGCCCTTTACGGGAGAGTGCGGCTCAAGCCCGCTTTCGACGGTACCGTAATTAAGGCGGTACTGCGTCTTGCTGTTGCCGTCAAAGAATCCTATGGGTCTTGTGACCCTCACTTTGACAAACCTTCCCAGCATCGTGGTTCTCCTTAGAAAAATCTGAAAATATTATACAGGTTTTTTTTGCTTGTTTCAAGACAAATTTAAACATTAAGTCTCAAATCACGCCTCAATGTTTAAATTGACATTAAAAATTACTTTTTTGTAATAAAATTTTAATCAAAAGGGATTGTGAAAAGCCGCGATTTACGATAAAATATACTCAATGTATATAAGCTGTTGTGTGAAAGGGTGTCAATTATGGCAGATGACAAGAAATTCGGCAATAACGATTTTGAGGATATTTACAGTTCTTCCGAAAAGAACGGTTACGAGGATATATACAGCGACAGCGAGGAAGAGGGACGTGCAGTCTCTTCCGACAAGAAGGGCGATGACGATTTCGAGGACTTCTTCACGGGGAGAAACGACAAAGCAGACAACGAAGATTCCGAAAACGAGACTCCCGTTCCGCGCCACAGAGAGATAAACACAAGCCCAGAGGTCAAACCTTACAGCTACAACTATAACAGAGCCGCAAATTCAAGAGCCAAAAAGGTTTCCGACGAGCACGGCTTTACCGATATTTCAAGCGGCAGGCAGCCGAGAGAAAAAAAGCCTCACCGACACAGCGCAGGCAAGATAATCGGTATAGTCATATTGATTTTACTGGTGCTCTGCGCCGCCTTTGCCGCAGTTACATACCATCAGGCAAAAAAGCTGCTCGGCGAGGTCAACTACTCTCCGCTTCAGGAGAATGAATACATAGATTCTTCAAAGCTCGCACATTCGGATTCGGTACGCAACATTCTCCTGATAGGCGTTGACGCGCGCGAGGGGGAAAGCTCAGACAGCACAAGGTCCGACACCATGATGATTCTTTCCATTGACGAAAAGAACAAGCAGTTAAAGCTCACCTCCATTCTTCGCGACACATATGTTGAAATTCCGGGCTGGAAGTGGAACAAGATAAACGCGGCGCAGAGCCACGGCGGCAGGCAGCTGCTTGTAGACACAATAGAATACAATTTCAAAGTGGATATAGATAACTATATGCTTGTGAACTTTGATATGTTTACCACTATAATCGACGAGCTCGGCGGCGTAGATGTTGAAGTAACCGAAAAAGAGGCAAACTACATAAACGCGCGTTACAATATGACTCAGGCCGAAAAAGACGCTTTTCCCGGAACCACAAACGCCGGTGTAAATCACTTCAGCGGTATGCAGGCTCTTTGGTACAGCCGTATGCGCTATCTCGACAGCGACTTCTACCGCACACAGCGTCAGCGCAAGGTCATTTCGGCAATTATAGATAAGGCAAAATCAAATCCGACGGCACTCTATTCGATAGCTGAAAAGGTTATGCCGATGATTGAAACGGATCTTACCACGGACGAGCTTGTAAATCTCGCAAAGGGCTCCGTAAAATATATGAAATACGATCTTGCTCAGATGCAGGTTCCGATTGACGGAAGCTGGAAGAGCGTTAAAAAATCAGCCGGCAACGTGCTCTCGATAGATTTGGATAAAAACATTTCGGCAATGCGCACATTCATATACGAAAAGGCGGACACCTCAAATAACGAGACTACAACGGAGAATTCCAAAAAGAAATAATTTTTCAGGAGATACAATATGAAAAAAGCTGAATTATCACTTGCCGGCGAATTTAAAGTAGGCAAGGTTGACGACAGAATCTTCGGTTCGTTCATAGAACACCTCGGCAGAGCCGTTTACGGCGGGATATATGAGCCAAATCACCCCTGTGCCGACGAAGACGGGTTCAGAAAAGACGTTATCGACGAGGTTAAAAAGCTTCGCGTACCGATAGTGCGCTACCCCGGCGGAAACTTTGTTTCCGGATACAGGTGGGAGGACGGTGTGGGTCCCGTAAGCGAAAGGCCGAAAAGGCTTGAGCTCGCCTGGGGCGTTACGGAGCCCAATCTCTTCGGCACGGATGAATTTATGAAGTGGTGCAAAAAGGCGGACACAGCTTGTATGATGGCCGTAAACCTCGGCCTGCGCGGAGCCGACGACGCAAGAAATCTTGTTGAATACTGCAATCACCCGTCCGGCTCATATTACAGCGATATGCGACGTAAAAACGGTGCCGAAAGCCCTTACGGTATAAAGCTGTGGTGCCTCGGTAACGAAATGGATGGCGGTTGGCAGCTCGGCCACAAGGAAGCGAAGGAATATGCTTTTTTGGCGGATCAGGCATCAAAGGCAATGAAACTAACGGATGACTCAATCGAAACCGTAATTTGCGGCAGCTCCAACGACCATATGAAAACCTTCGGCAAGTGGGAGGATACCTGCCTCGACATAGCCTACGACAGCGTGGATTACATATCGCTTCATCAATACTACGACAACAAGCTCGGCGACACGCAGAGCTTCCTCGCTAAGAGCATGGCTATGGACGAATTCATAAAAACGGTAATTTGTATATGCGATTCCGTAAAGGGCAGAAAGCATTCAAAGCACACCGTCAATCTCTCCTTTGACGAGTGGAACGTTTGGTTCCACTCAAACGATGACGAGGTAGAGAAGTGGAGCACCGCTCCGCACCAGCTTGAAGACGTATACACCTTTGAGGACGCACTTTTGGTCGGGCTTATGCTGATAACCCTGTTAAAGCATGCCGACAGGGTTAAGGTCGCGTGTCTTGCACAGCTTGTAAACGTCATAGCTCCCATTATGACGGAAAACGGCGGCGGAATTTTTGAGCAGACTATATTCTATCCGTTTATGCACGCGTCAAATTACGGCAGAGGAACCGTTTTACTCTCAAACACAGTATGCGGCAAGCACGACACAAGAGAGTTTACCGATGTTCCGGACGTGGACTCCGTGGCGGTTTTAAGTGACGACGGCAACGCTCTTACCGTATTTGCGGTAAACAGAGACCCGAGCGAAAGCTATGATATGTGCATAAAGCTTTTAGATCTTGAAGACTTTTCGGGCAAGGAGCATATTGAAATGTGCGGCTTTGACAAAAACGCGGTCAACGGATTCGACAAAATAAACGTATTCCCCGTAAGCGGAGAAATCCCCACGGTTGACGGCAAGACGGCACACGCCGTTTTAAAGCCGTTTTCATGGAATGTTATAAGATTTTATAAAAACAAATAATAAAAAGGAATGAGAATTATGGCAAAATGTCCCAAGTGCGGAGCAAAGCTTCATTGGTACGACTTCCGTGCCGAATGTAAGCACTGCGGAGTTAATATTCCCAACTACAAATGGGAAGAGAGGCTTGAAAATGACGCCGATACGGCCGAGACATCATTCGCAAAGCTGCATTACAAAATGAGCAACTTCAAATACGGCACGATAGGCTCTCCGCTTATGATAGTGCGCCTTGTTTTTACTCTTTTGCCGCTTGTGGCTCTTGTTGTGCCGCTTGTAAAAATCACACTCTGCTTCCCGTTTTACGAAAAAACGGAGAGTGTTTCATTTCTCACGTTTATACTTAACTATTTGACCAAATATGATATAAAGGCTTCGCTCTCGCTGATACACGGCGAGGCACTCGGCGGTGTTTTTGCAAAAATGTTTCTCGGCGTGGGATTTGCATTTTTGGCCGTCGCGCTCGGAGTTGTAAATTTCTTCGTTGTGCTTATAGCGTCAATGTCACTCAGCAGCAAAGCCGACACGGTATTAAACATCCTCAGCACCGTTTTTTGGAGTCTTTCGGCATACTTTGTTTACGCCTTCTTAAACGCCGCGACCGAAACAAGCGTAAACATAATCACAGGCTCGGTATCCCCGTTATTTGCGGTAGGAATAGCGTTGTTCCTCGCAAATGTCATAATCAATATTGCGGTGTCTAAAAAATTCAAAAGCAAAAAAGCCACAGATCCATCTATGGAGGAAGCCATAGAAAAAGAGCTTCGTGAGCTCCGTGAAAAAGACAGCGAGCCGGTAGCCGAATAAAGTCTTAAAAGCTTGTCCCCCTCATACATTTAGTATGAGGGGGTGTTTTTTTGAAATATATAATTTTGACTAAGAGAGGGCTTACGGCGATAACCGCTGTCACATTATCCGCGCTGCTGGCCGTATTCGGAATCTGCGGCAGAAAAAGCGCACTCAGCTCTGCCGCTGCCGAGGAGGGCAAACGGCTTCTGCCCATCTACTGCGTTGAGACTGACGAAAAAAAAATTGCAGTCACCTTTGACGCTGCTTGGGGAGCCGACGACACGGAAAGGCTCATAGAAATTTTAAAAAATCACAATGCCAAGGCTACGTTTTTCGTCGTCGGGGAATGGGCGGAAAAATATCCCGACAGCGTAAAGGCGTTTTATGCCTCCGGACACGAGATAGGAAATCACTCTGCATCGCACAATATGTATTCGAGTCTTACAGAGAGCGAAATCATAAAAGACATAACACTCTGTAACGAAGCGGTGAAAAAAGCCATAGGAATTACACCCGTCCTTTTGCGCGCTCCGTCGGGGGATTATACAAATGACACGATAACCGCGGCGACAAAGCTCAATATGAAAACAATACAATGGTCCGTCGATTCGCTTGACTGGAAGGGACTTGACACCGATGAAATAGTAAAGCGCGTAACGGATAAGACCGAGTGCGGTTCAATTATACTCTTTCACAACGATATAAAAAACACGCCCGACGCGCTCGACCGAATTCTCACGGAACTTGAGAAAAAAGGCTATTCGTTTGTTACGGTAAGCGAGCTTATATACGACGGCGATTACAAAATAGATTCCGCCGGCAAGCAAATCAAAAATGCCGCCGCGAATTGAACGCTCCGCCGTATAAAAAATTCGATTGGAAATTTTATCCGAAAAATACATTTTTACTTGTCTCTTTACCGTATAAAGAATTTATAACTGCGCAAAATATAATATCATCTTACGGGAGGTGACATTATGGAAAATAAGGGTGTAAAATGCGATGTATGCGAATGCGTACACAACACCGCCGGCTGCGGCTGCGACAGAAGCGTTATCGAGGTAACTCATGACTGCTCATGCACAAATCAGCAGATTCAGGACCCGCATTTCTGCAAAAGCTACGAAAAGAAATAAGCACGCGAATTAAAGAAAAAAGGAGCCGTAAAAACCGCTGTTTTTACAGTTCCTTTTTTATTATCGGTCAAAGCTTTTTTAAATCAGCGTTTTTGTTGTTTGACGATGCGGCGCAAGCGGCACAATTGCCGGAGCAGCCTATACACTTGCCTTTTTTGCGGCGCCTGATTATAAAGACCGTTGCCGCCGCCACAGCCGCCGCCAAAATGCAGATAATCACAATGTCGGCGATATTCATACAAAAAGGCCTCCGACGCTGTAAACTATAAATGACGCTATGTACGCGACGGCGCATTGCATAAATACAACGCCGACTGTTTTAATGCGCGAGCCGAGTTCCTTTTTAATGGTGGCAACAGCCGCAACGCACGGTGTATACAAAAGGGTGAACACAAGGAAGCTGACAGCCGAAAGCCCCGTAAACAGGCTCGGAAGAACAGAGCCGAGCTGCGCCGTGCCCGTATTCATAAGAACAGACAGCGTACTTACAACGGCTTCTTTTGCGGTAAAGCCCGATATAAGCGCCGTTACGGCTCGCCAATCACCGAAGCCGAGCGGCTTAAATATCGGTGCTATAAATTTACCTATCATGGCGAGCAGGCTGTCCGCGCTGTCATCCACAATATTAAGTCTTGTATCAAACGACTGTAAAAACCAAATTATTATCGTCGCAATAAATATTACGGTGAATGCTCTCTGCAGGAAATCACGCGCTTTTTCCCAAAGCAGTAAAAAGACGCTTTTCGGAGAGGGCATACGGTAATTCGGGAGTTCCATTACAAACGGTACGGGTTCGCCGCGGAAGGCCGTCCTTTTTAATATCAGCGCAACAATTATGCCGAGAAGTATACCCGTGGCATAAAGTCCTATCATAACAAGCGCGCGGTATTTTGTAAAAAATGCCGCCGTAAACACGGCATATATCGGTATTTTTGCGGAACAGCTCATATACGGAGTCAAAAGAATAGTCATTTTGCGGTCACGGTCAGACGAGAGAGTCCTCGTTGCCATTATCGCAGGCACGGAGCAGCCGAAGCCTATGAGCATCGGAACAAAGCTTCTGCCCGAAAGGCCTATTTTTCTGAGAAGCTTATCCATAACGAAAGCGACGCGCGCCATATAGCCCGTGTCTTCGAGAATTGACAGGAAGAAAAACAGCGTAACTATTATAGGCAAAAAGCTCAAAACACTTCCGACTCCGGCGAATATACCGTCAATAACAAGGCTGTGTACTATGGGATTTATGCCGTATGCGGTAAGCCCCCTGTCGCATATGTCCGTCAGCGCGTCAATTCCGAGTGACAGCAGATCCGAAAGGCGCGAGCCTATTACGTTAAAGGTGAGCCAAAATACAAGGAACATTACGCCGAAAAACACCGGCAGCGCCGTGTATTTTCCCGTGAGTATTTTATCTATTTTCACGCTTCGTTTATGTTCACGGCTTTCACGGCACTTAACCACCGACTCGGAAACCGCCTTTTCGATAAACGTATATCGCATATCGGCAAGAGCCGCATTACGGTCAAGACCGGTATCATGCTCCATTTCCACAACGCTGTGCTCAATAAGCTCTCGTTCGTTTTTATCAAGCTCAAGCTTGTCGGCAAAATATTCGTCGCCCTCTATGAGCTTTGTGGAGCAAAATCTCGGAGGGACCGAGATGTTTCGCGCATGATCCTCTATCACGTGGGCTACCGAGTGAATGCAGCGGTGTACTGGGCCGTCTGAGCAAAAATCTATTCTTTTCGGCAAAATACGATTTTTTGCGACATATACCATTTTATCCGCAAGCTCCGAAACACCTTCGTTTTTTGCGGCACTTATCGGAATTACCGGTATGCCGAGGCTCTCGCTGAGCTTTTTGACATTGACCGTTCCGCCGTTTGCCCTGACTTCGTCCATCATATTCAGTGCCAGCACCATAGGCAGGTTCAGCTCCAAAAGCTGCAAGGTCAGATAGAGATTACGCTCAATATTTGTGGCGTCAACTATATTGATTATCCCGTCGGGCTTGCCGTCGAGTATAAAGTCTCGCGAAACTATCTCCTCTTGTGTATACGGTCTTATCGAATAGATACCGGGAAGGTCGACAACGGAGCAGTTTTTTGCCCCCTTTATGCTTCCCATTTTTTGGTCAACCGTAACGCCCGGAAAATTTCCGACGTGCTGATTTGAGCCTGTCAACGCATTAAAAAGTGTTGTTTTACCGCAGTTTTGATTTCCTGCAAGTGCAAATATCATTTATTATCCTTGACCTTTCCGAATTAAAAGCTTTATGCTTTTTCTACCTCTATAAGCTTCGCGTCTGCCTTCCTGAGCGTCAATTCATATCCCCTGACCCTTATTTCTATCGGGTCGCCCATGGGCGCGGTCTTTTGAAGAGTGACGGCCGTATGCGGAATAAGCCCCATATCAAGGAAGCGCAGTCTCAGCGCACCCTCGCCGCCAACCGTTTTGATTACGGCCGTTTCGCCGTTTTTCAACATATCAAGAGTCATTTTGATCCTCCGCAGCGTGTTAGTTTTGACTAACTTCGACATTATAACAGTTCGTTTATTTTTATATTTTAATTATACAATGTTAGCACAGCCGCACTTTTGTTGTCAACTATTTAATATATATTTACCATATTAAATAGTTGGCAGCTGTATACATGCTATTCAGCCATCCGAGCACCCATAAAAAATAAAAAATTATAAATCGGTTTAGGTTGAAACAACAAACGGTATAATTTTAAAACTGTTTGAAAAACTATAAAAGTAACAAAGTTTTAAGGAGCAAAATTTATGAAAGCGACAGGAATAGTGCGTAGAATAGACGATCTCGGCAGAGTTGTCATTCCTAAGGAAATTCGCAGAACAATGCGTATCAGAGAGGGTGACCCGCTCGAAATATTTACGGCGTCGGACGGAGAAGTTATCTTTAAAAAATACTCGCCGATTGGCGAGCTGTCCGAATTTGCCGACCAATATGCCGAGGTGCTTTGCAGAGCTACCGACTTGCCTGTTATAATAACGGACCGTGACCACGTGATTTCCGTTTCGGGAATATCAAAAAAAGAATATCTTGAAAGAAGAATATCGTCGGAACTTGAAACACTCATGGAAAGCAGAACCAACTATACCGCATCTGCCGATGAAGAGCCTATTTACCCGATAAGCGGAATGAGCCGTGAAGCGGCGGTAGCTTATCCGATAATAGGCAGCGGCGACGTTTCGGGGTGCGTTGTACTGCTTTTAAATTCCGACGGTTCTCTTCCCTCTGAGACGGAGCGCAAACTGGTAGCTGTTGCGGCGTCTTTTCTCGGCAAACAGATGGAGGAATAACCGTTTGCACGCCTAAAGAACGTAAAATATACAAAGCAAAAGAAAAACCCACCGCTTTTTGCGGTGGGTAAATTTCTTATTAAGCCTTAATTATTCGGCAACAGCGTCTTTAAGAGCCTTACCTGCTTTGAAAGCCGGAACCTTGGAAGCGGGAACGGTCATGGTCTCGCCTGTTCTCGGATTGCGACCCTGCTTAGCTGCACGGTTGCGAACCTCGAAGGTACCGAAGCCAACGAGCTGAATCTTGTCGCCTGCTTTAAGAGCGTCGGTTATAGCACCGAGAACTGCCGATACTGCTGCGTCAGCGTCTTTCTTAGAGAGGTCGGTCTTTTCAGCAACTGCTGCAATAAGTTCTGTCTTATTCATTTTGTTTTCCTCCGTTTTTACAATGTTTTATTTATCCGTCGCTTCGCCCTCGGCGTGCGAACAGAAAGCTGAATTTAATTTTGCCTCGTCCCAAAGCTTATCAAGCTCCGTGATAGAGGACTTTTCCATATTGATATTCCGCTCTTTTGCAAGGCGTTCCACCGTCGCAAAGCGAGACAGGAATTTATCGGATGAACGGGTAAGAGCCTCTTCGGCATCAACACTTATGAAACGTGCTGCATTGACTGCCGAGAAAAGTAAATCGCCGAGCTCCTCAAACGCATTTTCGCTGTCGCCGTTTTTTACAGCGGCTTTGAATTCGGCGCTCTCTTCGTCTATTTTGTCTATCGCACCGCTCACATCGGGCCAATCGAAGCCCACCTTGCTCGCCTTTTCCTGAAGCTTCTGTGCACGCATAAGTGCCGGAAGCTCTCTCGGAACGGACAGCATTTTATCGGTAACGGTTTTGCGCTTTTTCGACTTAGACTTAATGGCGTCCCAATTACTTAAAACCTCGTCCGTGGACGAAACCTCGGTATCGCCGAAAACGTGCGGATGACGCTCTATCAGCTTTTTGCAGACACCGTCCGCAACATCGGAGAAATCAAACGAGCCGTTTTCCCTCTCCATCTCCGCATGGAACACGACCTGCATTAAAACATCGCCGAGCTCTTCGCACAAAAGCTCCTTATCCTTTTTGTCGATGGCCTCAACAACCTCATAGGTCTCTTCGATAAAATTCTTTTTTATCGACTCATGAGTCTGCTCCATATCCCAAGGACATCCGCCCGGTTCACGGAGTATGCGCATAATGCTTAAAAGGTCATCAACATTGTATTTTGATTTAAACTCAAAATCAACCGCCATTTTTAATAAGCCTTCCTTTGTATTTTACTCTATAAATCCATATTTTGCAAGCTTTTTGGCAATTTTTTCTCCCTTGGGCATCATAATTATATCGTCCTTTGCAAGCCCTCCGATAAGCAGCATGGAAATAACATAGACAATTATGGCTGCGACTACGGCAATCAATGTTGCGGTTATATTGGCAAACGAATATCCATGGAAAAGTCTCTGAGGCAATATCTTATAGAATATGCCGTATGCACAATATGCGGCCACGCCGCAAAGAACCGAACTGATAAGCGGCTTTACCACAACCGACATAAGGTTGACTTTGACCTTAGTCGCCTTAATAAGTGCTATATAGTTATATATCACCACAATGAGATAGCACAAAACGGTACCTATGACCGCTCCGTTGATATTGATGGATGGTATGCCTATAAAAATGTAGTTTGCCACTACCTTGACAACGGCTCCGACAGTCAGCGATTTAACGGGAACATTTGCTTTGCCGACAGCCTGAAGCATATTAGTCATGGGCTGGGAAATTGCCATCAGAAAAATGGTGTAGCCGTAAGCCGCCATTATAGGCGCGGCTATTGATATGGCGGGTGCGGATTTGCCGTTCTCGTAAAACATACGAAGTATCGGCTCCGCCAAAACGCCCATACCTATACCAGAGGCAAGCGATATTATCATACCCACTCTTAAAACGGACTCTACCGACGACTTCAGCGCACGCTTATCTTTAACGGCATAAGCCGCCGAGAGTGCCGGTATGGCGCTGACGCCGAGAGTTGTGGTTATGGACGGAATAAGGTTTTTAAAGTCAAGAGAGAGCGTAT
>OGYM01000503.1_pt1 | contig 30479 bp, 26 predicted proteins | sample 1576491 | NCBI WGS metagenome assembly OGYM01 (sample SAMEA3541515, study PRJEB24748) | human gut metagenome | biome: human gut; feature: human-associated habitat; material: faeces | place: China | collected 2012 | reverse complement strand
TGACGAGACGGAAAGACGCACTGTCGGGCGTGTCTACCCTTGTCAACTGATACTAACGAGCGCTGAAAGGCATTTCGGCGCTCCAAAATTTTCATGGAAGGCGACAGAAGCATTGGAAAACTGGTTGGATTATTTGAGACAGCTTAATATAGTGTCCATGATGCTGCGCATAATTCTCGCGCTGCTGATGGGCGGTCTTATCGGCATGGAGCGCGAGCGGAAACGCCGCCCCGCCGGATTCAGGACGTATATGCTCGTCGCGCTCGGCGCGGCGCTGACGGTCATACTCAGCCAGTATCTGGACTATATGATCAATAACCCATGGGCGGAGATCAGTGCGTCCATCGGCGTGAAAACGGACGCCTCGCGTTTCGGCGCGCAGGTCATAAACGGCGTCGGCTTCCTCGGCGCGGGTACGATAATCGTCACCGGACGGCAGGAGGTCAAGGGGCTGACTACCGCCGCGGGTCTCTGGGCTTCGGCCTGCATGGGACTTGCCATCGGCGCGGGATTTTATGAGTGCATGATAATCGGATTCATACTGATCTTCCTGTGCATGCGTATATTGCCGCTCATCGAGAACGCGGTAATGGCTAAGGCGCGCAACATGAACATCTATGTAGAGATGGACAGCGTGGAAAATGTCGGCGCGATAGTCAGTCTCATCAAGTCCGAGAATATCACGCTCTATGACTTGGAGATAGACAAGGAGCAGCACGAGCATCTCACGCAGATCAACGCCGTGTTCAGCCTGCATCTGCCGCATAAAGAGGATCACACCGAGGTACTGGCCAGACTCTCAACGCTGGACGGTATCATCACGATAGAAGAAGTCTGAAAGGAGGGACGCTGAAATGTTGAGCTGCTTTGATTTTATCCGCGATATGGACTTTCTCGCGGTGATGTGCAGACTGCTGCTGGCCATGCTGTGCGGCGGCGTGATCGGCATCGAGCGCGAATACAAGCGCCGTCCCGCTGGATTCAGAACGCATATCCTCATATGCCTCGGAGCCTCAATGACGACGCTGACCAGCCAGTATCTGTTCCTGACCATGCACATGTTCACCGACGTCGGACGTCTCGGCGCGCAGGTCATAGCCGGTATCGGCTTCATAGGCGCGGGCACGATAATCGTCACCAAGCGCAAGCGCGTCAAGGGTCTTACCACCGCGGCGGGACTCTGGACCTCGGCAATAATCGGTCTTGTCTGCGGCGCGGGATATGTCGAGTGTGCCATATTTGCAACGGTCATGGTGCTTGTGGCGGAGCTGCTGCTCGTTAAAGTGGAGTACCGCTTCGTCTATAAGGTAAACGACGTGAACCTCTATATCGAGTACGCGGACGCGGTCTGCATAGAGTCGATCATACGCATCGCCAAGGAGAATCACATCACGATGAACGGACTTGAGATCACCCGTGTTGCCGGGGAAGGGGACTCGCATTATTACTGCGCGGTGCTCACCCTGCAGGCCAGCCGCAAACAGCTTGACGAGAAGATCGTCAAGTCCATAAGCAATCTGGAAGATGTCATCAATATAGAAGAGCTGTAAAAAAACGATACGCGCACCTCGTGTTTGACATGAGGTGCGCGTTGATTTATAATAAAATATATTATACATAAAAGAGGCATTCTTATGGAATCAGGACGGCACGTAGCGGATACGCCGCGCACAGCACCGAAGCGGAAAATGAAGCCGCTTTGGCTCGTTATAGTTATAGATATATTGCTCGCCGGGGTCATTCTGTGCACTTTTTCGCTGTTTCACCATGTCATCCCAAGCATGAACGCAAAGCGCGCAGCCAGCGTAAAACCGTCTGCCCCGACTCCGACCGTCGCCGTTATTCCTGCGGCCGAGGAAACGTCGGCTGCTAGCGAGGCTCCGGCTGTAAGTGAAGCGCCGGTGGACAACCGAACCGAGTGGCAGAAGAAGTTTGCGGAGCACTTTACCGACGAGATAGTCGTGACTGAGAATTCTTACTCCAGCCCGAATATCGCCATCAAGCTTCAGACCCACAGCGTCGACATCGACGGGCGCACGAGCGTTTATCACGTTGCGGACATTTATGTGGCCTCGCTCGACAATCTGCGGACATATACCGCGCACGGCGGCAACGCCTACATGGACGCGCAGAACATCATGGACATGGACTCGGACGTCAACCCCATCCTCGCCATAAGCGGCGACTATGTCACTCTGCAATACGGCGGTTTCCTGATGCGAAACGGCGAGCTGCTCAACAGCGAATATACCTATTGCGATATATGCGTGCTGTATTCGGACGGCCGCATGGTCACGTATCCGCAGGACGGATATAACATTGATGAAATTCTCGCGAATGACCCGCTTCAGATATGGAACTTCGGCCCCGCACTGCTGGATGCGGACGGGCACGTCAAGGACAGCTACAACGTCAGCATGACGGTAAGTTACCCCAACCCGCGCAGCGCGATCGGCTATTACGAGCCTGGGCACTACTGCTTCGTGGTCGTGGACGGGCGGCAGGACGGCTATTCGTACGGCCTGCGCATTCCGGAGCTTGCCGCGATTTTCGAGGAGCTTGGCTGCACCGAGGCGTATAATCTGGACGGCGGCGGTTCTGCCGTGATGGTCTTCAACCATGAAAAATACAGCCGCCAGAGCAATGGCGGCCGTGATCTCGGCGATATTATCTATGTCGCGGAAACGGAGGGTTGAGCACAGTGAAATTCCTCAAAGCGGTGCTGCCGAACATATCCATAGCGCTGTCGCTCTCGCTGCTGGTGCTGGTGATCGTCGATAACCGCAATCCCATGATGGGCTTCCTACGCAGCGTTCAGGCGCAGATATTGATAGCTGTCGCCGCGGTTATCGCCATAGCGACCGCGGCGGTGCTGTATGCCGAGTGGCGGCGGGACGGGCGCTGAGACGTTACTCGGCGATGACTTTCCATGCGTTGATGAGCCTGTCGAGAGACCACGCCGCGTTGGCAGGAGAAGTGGACGGGAGGCAGACGGAGCCGCGCCCCGTTATTTCCTCGGAAAAGCGCTTGTAGTAGTTCTTGCTCGTTTTGCCGTTGGTGTAAATGCGGCGAATGTTGGCGCTGGACAGAATGGCGCTCAGATCGTTCGGGACGGCATTTTTGATGCTGCTGTCCGCGCTGCCGGTGATCTCGCAGGAGGCGAGCACATCCCACAGCGCAATATGATGCTCAAGCAGAAACCGCACTTTCTCGTCTACGCTCTGCGGTAGGTCGGACTTATAGACCGCAGCGAGAACGCGCCAGAAGCGATTCTGCGGATGGCCGTAATAAAACATATTCTCCCGAGATTTCACTGACGGGAAGCTGCCGAGTATAAGTATCTCGGATTTCGCGTCGTATACCGGAGGGAACGGATGAACAAGCATATAAACAAACTCCCTGCAAAAAGCAGCCGCAATATTGCGGCTGCTTTTTAATGTTAAACTTACTTCTTGAAGCTGTCCTTCAGCGCGACCGCGCGGTTGAAGACAAGATGCTCCGGAGTCGCGTCGCGGTTGTCGAGGCAGAAGTAGCCCTGACGCATGAACTGGAAGCTCTCGGAGTCCTTGCCCTTTTCGGGCATCGCCAGCTTGCCGAGACCGGCTTCGACCTTGCAGCCGGTGAGAACCTTGAGACTGTCGGGATTGATGCAGTCAAGGAAGTTCTTGTCCGGGCCGTCCGGCTCAGGATCACTGAACAGATAGTCGTAGAGACGAACCTCGGCGTCGACCGCGGTGTTTGCGTCGACCCAGTGGATGGTCGCGCCCTTGACCTTGCGCCCGTCGGCAGGATCACCGCCGCGGCTCTCGGGGTCATACTCGCAGTAGATCTCCGTCACACTGCCGTCGGCGTCCTTCTTGCAGCCGGTGCAGGTGACCAGATACGCGCCCTTGAGGCGAACCTCGAAGCCGGGGTGCATACGCTTGTATTTCGGCGCGGGAACCTCCATGAAGTCGTCCGCTTCGATCCACAGCTCGCGGGAGAAGCTGATCTCGCGCGTGCCGTCTTCCGGACGCAGGGGATTATTCTCGACCGTCAGAAGCTCGGATTTGCCCTCCGGATAGTTCGTGACGATGAGCTTCACCGGATGCAGCACGGCCATGACGCGCTTTGCGTTCTCGTTCAGATCGTCGCGCAGGCAGCTTTCAAGCAGCGCCCAGTCGACCGTGGAGTCGACTTTAGACACGCCGATGCGCTCGCAGAAATTGCGGATGGACTTCGCGGTGTAGCCGCGGCGGCGCAGACCGCAGAGCGTCGGCATACGCGGATCATCCCAGCCGGAGACGCGGTGCTCCTCGACCAGCTGACGCAGCTTGCGCTTGGACATGACGGTGTAGTTGATGCCGAGACGCGAGAACTCTATCTGACGCGGCTTGATGCCGGGGATGGACACGTTCGACACGACCCAGTCGTACAGCGGGCGGTGCGCCTCGTACTCAAGCGAGCAGAGGGAGTGCGTGATGCCCTCCAGCGCGTCCTGTATCGGGTGGGCGAAGTCGTACATCGGGAAGATACACCACTTTGTGCCCTGACGGTGATGCTCGATATATCTGATGCGGTACAGCACCGGATCGCGCATGTTGAAGTTGCCGCTTGCGAGGTCGATCTTGGCGCGCAGGGTGTAGCGGCCTTCCTCAAATTCGCCGTTCTTCATCCGCTCAAAGAGGTCGAGGTTCTCCTCGATAGGCCTGTCGCGCCAGGGGCTGACGGCGGGGTGCGAGGTGTCGCCCCTGTATTCGCGGAACTGCTCGGGGGTAAGCTCGCAGACGTAGGCAAGCCCTTTCTTTATAAGCTCGATGGCGTATTCATAGGTCTTTTCAAAGTAATCGGAGCCATAGTAAAACCTGTCGCCCCAGTCAAAGCCGAGCCAGTGGATGTCTTCTTTGATGGCGTCGACGTACTCGGTGTCCTCCTTGGCGGGGTTGGTGTCGTCCATGCGCAGGTTGCAGATGCCGCCGAAATGCTCGGCAGTGCTGAAGTCTATGGTCAGCGCCTTGCAGTGGCCGATGTGCAGATATCCGTTCGGTTCGGGCGGGAAACGGGTGTGTATCTGCATACCGTAGCAGCGATGCCCCTCGGAGAGATCCTCCTGAACAAAGGCCTCGATGAAATTTCTTGTTGTCTCTTCCATATATCCTCTCTCCTATAAAAAGCTACCAAAATATTATAAACGATACTATGGACAAATACAATATTTTTTTGCATAAATTGAACAAGGCACCGCAAACTTGTGCGGTGCCTTGTTTCAAATGTATCATTTATTGTAATTCGCGTACATTGTGTCGGTTGCCTGACGGATGGCGGCGGTGACTTCTTCGACCTTTCCGGCGTCCCACTCTGACGGCTCGGCGCGGAGGAAAGAGGTCTTGTCCACGCGGTTATCGAAGATGCCGATGGGGACGTTATAGGTTTTGCCGTGCGCCTTGACAGTCACGGTGTTCTTGACCTCGGCGTGCTGCACGAGGTATTCCATATCGTCGCAGCCATAGTCGCCCAGCATGACGGCCATCGGGACGCCATGGTGCAGGTTGGAGCCGGGATCGTTCGGGTCGGCGCGGTCGGCATTCTTGCGGCGGGATTCCTCAGGAGTGACCCAGATGTAGAGGATGACGGCATTTTCAAGTATCTCCGGGCAGAACATCGGCAGCGAGTACTGATAGCCGAAGGTGCCGGTCAGCGGCATGGATGAGCCGTCCGGTCCGCCGCGGGCGCACTCGATGATGATGGTCTTGTCCTCGAAGCTGTCGGGATAACCGGCGTGCTTCTCGTCGAGCATTGCGCGCGCTTCGTTTTCAAGTATCTTTGCCAGCTTCTCGCGGACTTCCGCCTTGAGAACGCCGAGGCGCGGGCTGATACCGGCCTGAAGTCCCGCGCGGTCGTAACGGTCGAACAGCAGCTGCGCGGCGGAGTCGGGCTTTACAACATTGCGGTTCATAAGGTCGTGATAGTCCTCGTTGAGCAGGGCGCAGAGCGTACCCCAGTCGCGGCCGTCGATGAACGGCTCCTCGCCGGGATAGAAGATGCGCGCCTCGCCCATGGCCTGAAGCTCGTTGTCGATGCGGCGCATCATGTGGACGTAGGGGAAGTCATCCAGCTGAAGATTCTTGCCGATGTGGAACTCATTCTGAAGGCGCTGCGGCTCGATATTGGCCATGAAGTTCCTTACCTCGGATTTGCCGGAGGCGGGAAGCGCCTGAAGAAGAACAACTTTAAAGACCTTGTTTTCCATAATTTCTCCTTGTATTATATTATTTAATAAACTATTTCAAGCCATTTTGTCTTATCGACTGTAATATTGCGGTGCCGGTCGATATACTCGATTATCAGCTCCGAAATCTCGGTCGGCTGCTCGCGTACGACCTCGCATTCGCGGTAGACCTCGTAGCCGCCCGCGCCGGACGCACGGTAGTTATTCATGCACAGCGTCAGCGATTTGTCCTCTGCCAGCTCCGCGCCGCGGCATTTTATCGACACGACGCGCTCGCCGACCGGACGGCGCAGATCGAACACCGCGCTGACTCCGGCGAAATAGTCGTAGTTAAAGTGCTGCGCGATCGGATGCAGGAACGTTTCACTGACTTCGAGTCCGTCTTTACCAAGCGTAAAGTATTCGGCGCAGCGCTCCAGCGCGGATTTCAGAACGCGGCGGTCGACCCGCAGCGTCACGAGCGTGTTCGGGAAAATGTAGGTCGAGACCACGTCGCGGATCGTGACGTCCTGCTCGAAGCCTTTGACCGTATTCGCCAGACTGGCTGACGATATGTCCGCTCCGGAAGCTTCGAGCTGCACCTGATTGAAGAAGTTCGCAATCAGCGAGCCGTGCGCGGCCATCTCAAGCGGCGGCTCCGGCAGTAGGGGAGTATCCAGATGGCCGACCGGCGTGTCGAGCCACTGCGCTGTTTCACGCTCAAGCGGCGCAAGATATTCCATCGCGGTGGGCAGTGGAGTGCATCCCGCGTCGCACAGCCGGGATTCGGCGGTCACGCAGTTTTCGTCGACGGAAACGTCCATCGTGATATACTGCCGTGCCTTATCGGGCGGCTGACAGGTATACGTGCCGTTGACGCAGAGGTTTTCAACAGGAATATGCTGATGCGCGCAGAGCAGGACATCAAAATCAAGCTCCTGACATATGCGCCAGCCCTGATTTTCGCCCGTAGCCGAGAGAAGCTTGCCCGTGGCAATGTCGTTTTCAAACCCGCCGTGATAAATACATACCGTCAGGTCGACATTCTGTGCCTTCAGCTCGTCCAGCGCCGATTTCGCCGCGGAAAAGGTATCGCCTATTTTTATTCCGAAGAGGTTGTCGGGCGTCTCCCAATGGTTTACATAATGCGTTACAATACCGGTCAGCCCGATGCGCAGTCCGTTTTCAAGTGTTATGACTGCCGTTTTCTCAACTCCGCGTATGCCCTCAACATTTGCGCACAGGCACTTTGCGCCCAGCGCGTCCAGAAACCGTTCGATCTCGGCCTTGCCGTAGTTGAAGTCGTGATTGCCAAGCGTGATGAAATCATATCCGCCGAGATTCAGCAGCCTAGCCGGTACGCAGTCGCCGTCGCGGTGCTGGCTGTACAGCCAGTAGGTGAAGGGGCTGCCCTGAAGCGTATCCCCGCCGTCGATGACTAGCGTGTTTCCGCTGTGCTGAAAATTGCTCATGCAGTTTGCAAGGCCGCTGTCAACACTGCCGCCTGTCGCGTAATCGATGGGGGAGAAGAAGCCGTGCGTGTCGCTTGTGTAATATATCCTGAGTTTTCGCTGCATAATTGTCCTTTCTGAACCTGAAATTCAGATTTTTATACCCCCACGCCAAAACGTAGGGGTATAAATGCTTTTACGCGCCGTGCGCAAGCTTTCTGCGTATCCTTGTGGATACGATCTCGATGATGAGCACCAGCACCATCAGCCCCCATACGAAGGAGCCGACCATCGCCCAGCGGCGGCTGTTGAGGCACTGCACCAGCGAAGCGCCGATGCCGCCCGCGCCGACGATACCGAGCGTCGTTGCGTCCTTGAGGTTGATGTCAAAGCGGTAGATGGTGGTGGAAATGAAGCTCGCGGTGAGCTGAGGGATAACGCCGTAGCGGATCTTCTGGAACGGCGTGCAGCCCATGGCGTCAAGGCTTTCAAGGATGTGGGTGTCCAGATCCTCGATAGCGGTTATGTACATCTTGGATATCATGCCGATGGAGCAGACCGACTGCGTGATAACGCCGCAGGCGGCGCCGGGGCCGGTGACGCGGATCCACATAAGCGCCCAGACGATGCTGGGTATCGTCCTTATCATAAGGATGAGTATGCGCACGACGTAGGCGACGGGCTTGGGCATGATGTTGAACGAGGCGAGGAACGCGAAGGGGATAGCGAGTATTGCGCCGATAAGCGTACCGAGTACGGCGATAGCGATGGTCTGAAGCAGCAGGTACGGCACATCGGTGTCGCTGGTGCCGAACATCAGTGCGGTGTCCGGGTGGAACACGCCGTGTACAACGCCCTTTGCGACCTCGGTGCCGGTAGCGGTCAGGCCGGTGAACTTGATGTCATGCGCCGACCAGCCGACGAGCACAACGATGATGAGGACGATCAGCGTGTACAGCAGCCATTTGCGCGGGCGGTTCGCGTACATTTCCGCCGCGGTCAGCTTTCTGTCCAGCGTCTCCTCGAAAACTTCTATTTTTTTCTTCATCACGGCTCTCCTTTCAGCTCAGCTTCTTGCGAAGATATTCGCTGAAGAAGTCGATCGCCACGACGACGACGAACAGCGAGAGCAGCACCATGCCGAGGCTGTTGTAGTCACGCCAGCCGATGCGCTCGTTAATGGTGATGCCAAGGCCGCCGGCGCCGACATAGCCGAGTATCGCGGACGCGCGGACGTTCATCTCGAAGCAGTAGAGACTGTGGCTGAGATAAACGGGCAGTATCTGCGGCACGCAGGCAGACCAGAAGGCTTGGAACTTGTTCGCGCCGAGGGCTTCCATTGCCTCAAACGGCCCCATGTCGATGGTCTCGATACTCTCGAAAAGCATCTTCGCCACGATGCCGAAGGTGAATATCGCAATTGCGACGGTGCCGGAGAAGGTGCCGAGGGAGAATATCAAAGCACAGACCAGCGCGATGATAAGCGTCGGCAGAGTGCGGATGAGGCCAAGGATGAATCTGAAAATACTGACGATAACGATGCTCTTGTTGATGTTGCTCGACGAGAGGATCGCAACGGGCAGCGCGAGAAAGCAGCCGATGACGGTGCCGAGGATGGACATCTTTATGGTGTCGATAAGCGGGGAGACGACCTTCGGGAAGAACGACCAGTTGGGCTGGAATATCTTTGCCAGCAGGTCGACCATCTTGCTGAACTTGCTTATAACGACCGCCATGCTGAAGCCCGTCATCTGCAGCGAGAGCCATATCGCCAGCGCCAGCAGAACGACTATCAGCGGCGCACGGCTTCTGAGCTTCATTACGGAGTGACCGTTTGCAAGCGTTATTGTTTTGGGCTTGAAGATGCGGTCATAAAGCGTGAGCTTGAGGATAGATACGTTTTCGTTATCCATGGTCAGCCCTCGGTCTTTGCAACGGGCGCGCTGCTTTCGCCCTCGCCCATGGTGGGAACCTTCTCGCCGTTGTAGACGGCGTCGATCTGCTCCTGCGTGATCGTGCTGGCCGGGCCGTCAAAAACAATCTCACCGGCGCGGATGCCGATGACGCGGTCGCAGTATTTCAGCGCGAGGTCAACATGGTGGATGTTCAGAAGTATGGAGATCTTGTATTCCTTGTTGATGCGCACGAAGTCCTGCATGACCTGCTTTGCGGTGATGGGGTCAAGTGAGGCGACAGGCTCGTCGGCAAGGATTATCTTCGGGTTCTGATTCAGCGTACGCGCGAGCGCGACGCGCTGCTGCTGGCCGCCGGAGAGTTGGTCACAGCGGGTATAGGCCTTATCCAAAATGCCAACCTTGTCAAGGCTTTCGAGAGCGCGCATTTTCTGCTCCTTCGTGAACACGCCGAACAGAACGCGGAAGAAGTTCATATCCGGCACGTCCGCGGTGAGGACGTTTTTGATGGCGGTGCTGCGGGATACAAGATTAAAGCTCTGGAATATCATACCCACCTTCCGGCGATATCTGCGCAGATCTTTGCCGCGCAGTGAGTCAACGTCAACGCCGTCAACCGTGAGTTCGCCCTTGGAGATGTCATGCATACGGTTGATGCAGCGCAGTATCGTGGACTTACCGGCGCCTGACAGACCGATGATTGCGACAAATTCGCCCTGCTCGATCTGAAGGTTAATGTTTTTCAGGGCTGTGAAGCCGTTTGGATAAGTCTTATACACATTTTTGAATTCTATCATGCTGCGACTCTTTTCTCTATCAAAAAATTCGGATAACTACCAGTCATATTAACATTTAAAGGAATATAAATTATAGGATAAAAGCGTCCTGTTTCGCAGGACGCTTTTTCTGCGAACAAACGGACGCATGTGCGCTCAGAGTTCTGAAATCAGAGCGCCCTGATATGAGGGCGCTCTGTTCAATTGATGCGATGTAGTTTAACTGAATCAGTCGGAGACTGCCTTCAGAGCAGCGCGGGCGCCGTCGTAGTCGGAGTCGACAGCCTTTGCATAACCGGTGTGGCTGTAAACGGAGAATATCTCCTGACCTTCCGGAGTGTTGATGATGTTGATGAAGCAATCCTGCAGAGCGGCGACGAGCTCAGGAGTGTAGTAGGGGCTGGCCTTGGAGACAGCAACGGTGTCGTTGTAGATACCGTCGGTGACGCCGATGACGTTCAGCTCGTTCCAGATGGACTCGCTGCGGCCCATGCCCTGCTTGCCGGTCTCATCCTGCTGATCGGTCGGGAGCATCCAGCTGGCTTCGTAGTCGTTGCGGCCGTCGGCGTAGCAGACGATGATGTCAACCTGCTCAGCTGCGGCGTAGGAGAAAGCGGTGCCGTAGCCGGAGTCAAGAGGAATGACGTTGGAGAGGTCAGAAATCTTCTTGCCGTCGTAGTTGGCCATCAGCCACATGGAGGGGTAGATGTAACCGGCGGAGGAGGAAGTCTTCTGGACTGCCCACTTTGCCTTGTCGAGGTCTTCCCAAGTGAGCTTTTCACCGGCGTTGACCTTGGCTGCAAGTTCCTTGCCGTACTCGGAAGGAGTTGCGTAGATGAGGGAGCGGTAGTAGGTGACCTGCGGGCCGTTCTTCTGGGTGGCGTTTGCTTCGCCGTTCCAGTCGGCGGGGTTGGTGCTGTCGTTGGACAGACCGTTGCGGGTAGCGGTCAGGATGACGTCAACGTCGTCGGAGTAGAGGGCGTAGGTGCCGCCGGGCAGCCAGCCGAGGTCGATGGAGCCTGCGGACATAGCCTCGCCGGTAGCGTCGTAGCTGGTGCCGACGGTGATGTCAACTTCGTCAATGTCATAGCCAAGCTTGGACATCTCGGCCTGAACGAGCTCGGGCAGATTCTTGGTGCCGGCAATGATAACGTCGGCGTCCTTGGAAGGAACGAACTCAAGGGTCAGCTTGTCGAAATGCTGATTCTCTGTTGCGGGAGCTTCGGAAGCCTCGGCTTCGGGAGCCTTGGACTCTTCGGGAGCGGGAGCGCTGGACTGGCCGCATGCGCAGAGAGCAAATACCATGACAAGTGCGAGAAGCAGTGCTATGGTCTTTTTCATTTTTGTTTTTTCCTCCAAACAAAATTTTATGGCAGCGGCGGAAGCATGCGTCGTCAAATGTACCGATTTAAATTGAAAAACACCGTGATTCCACATTTTTCGCGCCGTGTGCCGACACTCAATATAGCATAGTTTGATTAGCTTTACAAGCTTTTTTGCAGATATTTTACAGAACCATGCTTTTAACTTTACCTATCGAGATATAGCCGTGCAGAACGGCTTCGATATCGCTGCCCGCAGGGGCGTCCCCGTGCGCGATGAAATCGGCGTCAGGGATGAGCGTCATGCCGCCGCTGCGGTGATTGGCGGAATAGGTGTTGTCGAATATGAACTTCGGAGCTATCGTGCGTTCGTGCAGGATGCCTTTGAATTCGTCGAGCGGACAGCCGGGGAAGTTGACGTTCCATATCTCGCCGGGGGCGAGGGGCGCGGCCAGCAGCTCGCGGGCGATGTCGAGTATGTATCGGTCGGTCACGTCGTAGCTGCCGTCGTGCTGTGCCGAGAAGGCGATGGCAGGGATGCCGTTGAGTACGGCCTCCATTGCGGCGGCGACGGTGCCGGAATAGGCAATGTCAAAGCCCGCGTTGTAGCCGATGTTGATGCCGGAGAACACAACGTCCGGCCTTATCGGCAGCAATGCCTTCAGCGCGGTTTTCACGCAGTCCGCCGGAGTGCCGCCGATGCTGTAAGCCCCGGCGACGGGCAGTGGAAAATCATATTCCTCAACATCAAGCGGCTGGAATATCGTCAGCTTCTGGGACATGGCGCTGCACTGCGACGAGGGGGCGGCCACCCATACCTCGCCGAGCTGCATCGCCATCTCTGCGAGATGTACGATACCGGGGGAGCTTATTCCATCGTCGTTTACAAGCAAAATCTTGAGCTTTTTATCCATTGGTCTGTTTTTCTCCTCTTATTATTGATAGAAGCGCGTCGCGCGCGGTGCCTGCGAGGTACAGTGAGCCGCAGGCGATAACGGGCTTGCCGCAGCTGAGAGCGAGCGCCGCCGCGGTCTGTACCTCACCGCAGCTCTGCGCCGGAATGCCCATGCCGTTTACAAGCTCCGCCAGCTTGTCCGCCGCCAGCGCGCGGGGACTCGGCGGAGTTACGCAGAAGAAGCGCTCCGCGTACGGCGCGAGGGATGCGAGCATCTGCCGGTAATCCTTATCGGCCAGCACACCCATCAGAAATACGCATTTCTCATCTGGCAGATATTCGCGCAGGTTCGCGGCCAGCGCCTCGGCGCATTCGGGGTTGTGCGCGCCGTCGATGATGACAGGCGGCTCCGCGCGCAGCACCTCGAAGCGCACCGGCCATTTAGTCTCAGCAAGGCCGGAGACGACTGCCTCGTCGCTTATATTCCAGCCCTTTTTGCGCATGACTTCAAGCGTTTCGAGCACGACAGCGGCGTTGCGGAGCTGATGTGCACCGAGCAGAGGCAGGCGCAGGGAAGTATAATTGCGCCATGCAAAGCTCTGGCCGGACAGCGAGTGCGATATCGGGCGGATGGAATCAAAATCCGCCTTGACGAGCCGCGCGTTGTTCTCGCGGCAGGTCTTCTCGAAAACCTCTTCGACCTCGGGAACATTGCGGTAGCACACAACGTCGCAATTGGGCTTGATTATTCCGGCCTTAGCCGAAGCAATCTCGGGCAGCGTGTGCCCGAGATACTCGGTGTGCTCAAGGCCGATTGTCGTTATCACGGCGCACTCTGGACAGTCGATGGCATTCGTGCTGTCAAGCGCACCGCCGAGACCGACTTCAAGCACAACGATGTCGCATTGCTCCTCAAGAAAATAGAGCATCGCTATCGCGGTGACAAGCTCGAACTGGCTTGGGTGATCCGCCATGCCCTCGGCTATTGGCTTCACGCGCTCCGTAAGCTCCGCGAGCCGGTCGTCCGGAATCTCGACGCCGTTTATCTGCATCCGCTCGTTGAAGCGGCAGATATACGGCGAGGTGTAGAGCGCCGTTTTATATCCGGCCTTCTGCATGACGGACGCGAGCATCGCGCAGGTAGAGCCTTTACCGTTCGTCCCCGCGACGTGGATGAAGCGCAGCTTTTTCTGCGGGTTGCCGAGCTTTGAAAGCAGCTCGCGCGTACGGCCAAGGCCGAGTCTCGTGCGGCTCCATGTGCAGCTTTCTATGTAATTTATTGCTTCATGTGCAGTCATCTGAACATTCGCCTCTTAGAATTAGTAAGCATTGGATAAACCATATCACGCGGCCTTGAAGACCCTTTCGCGCAGCAGCCGCACCAGCGGCGGCATCAGTGCGCCGGTGACTATCGCCTTGCCGACGCATATCGCGTAGCGCACGGCGATGGAGCCGAAGATGTATACGGCGGAATAGTAGCCGTATATCTTGCTGTCGATGTACATTACGCCGGTGTTCAGCGTGGTGACAACAAGCTCCGCGATGACGACGATGATTATGGTCTGCTTTGTGCTGAGGGAGAAGCCGCGCTTCTGCGCATACAGGCCGACAATCAGCCCGCACACGACGTAGGGGAGTATCCACAGCAGCGTCGTGACGGAAACGCCGTAGCGCAGGAGCTGATATACCAGCGTCCCGACAAAGCCGATCGCGGCGCCGTCGAGCGAGCCGAACAGCAGCGCCCCGACGATTATCGGCACGCTTTCAAGGGTGATTTTCAGGTTCCCGACGTCGAGCGCGACCGCGCCGAGTACGGCGCACATTGCGGCGAGCATCGAGTCGGCAGCCATCTGACGTGTTGTCATTTTTTTCATGTTCTCAAAAATTCTCCTTTCGTGACAGTTGCCACAAAAGGAGATAGTTATCCTTCAGCGGCAGCGGACGCGGGAGCGGCACCGCGCCATCACGGCATATTCCGGATGACTTCGTCTGCGGACAACTTCCCATCCCGCAGCACTTGACGCGCCGAACCCTACTCTGACACTTTCAAATTCTGTGCCCCGTCATGCGGGGCACATACAAGTTATACTTGAAAACCTAATGTTTTTCAAGTGTTATTTTCCGCCGCCTGAGCGACGTGCAGCGCGAGCACTGCGGTCGTAACGCTGCCGACGCCGCCGGGCACGGGCGTTATCGCGCTGACGATCGGCTCCGCCGCGTCAAAGTCCACGTCGCCGGTGAAGCGGTTCTTGCGCTCCGACCAGCTTATGCCGATGTCGATAACGGTCTGATCCTTGCTGAAATACTCCGCGCCGAAAAGCTCCGGTTTGCCTACGGCGGAAACGACAATATCTGCGCTGCGTACGGCGGGGGTATAGTCGCCGCTGCGGCTGTGAAATATGGTGACGGTGGCGTTCGCGGCGGCGAGGAGCATGGCCGCGGGCTTTCCCACAACGAGACTCCGCCCCAGCACCGCGACGCGTTTGCCCTCAAGCTCCACGCCATAGTGGGCGATTATCTCCATGCAGGACTGCGCGGTGCACGGCGAAAAGCCGTTCCCGCGGCCGGAATATATCCGCGCCATCGAGCTGGGGCAGACACCGTCAACGTCCTTTTCGGGCGAGATTGCAGCGCAGGCCGCAAGCGCGTCGAGCCCATCCGGAAGCGGGCGCAAGAGGATGATGCCGTGTACGCTATGATCGTCGTTAAGCGCGCGGACGCTGTCCATCAGCTCCGTCTGGCCTGCCTCGCTCGTCAGCGCGGCGAGACGCACGCAGATACCGAGCGCGCCGCAGCGCCTGACCACTGCGCGCTCGTACGCGAGATCGCTGTCCCGCTCGCCGACGCGAACTATTGCAAGCGTGGGCATGACGCCTCTGGCGCTGAGCCTGGCTGTGAGTTCGGCGGTTCTTTTATCTATTTCGGCGGCGACCGGCGCGCCATTTAAAATACGGCAGCTCATATAGGCGTACTCCAAATAATAATATAATAAAATAATTATATCCCGCGGCGGAAATGATGTCAAGCTTGCGCAGCTCCGCTGCGTTGTGATATACTGAATTTGTCCTTATTTCAATTTATAATCTAATTTAATGTACCGGAGGATAGCATGGAGCTGAAAATCGACAACAGCAAAACCTATGCCATTGCCCTTGAGGGCGGCGGGGCGAAGGGCGGCTACGAGATAGGCGTGTGGCAGGCTCTGGACGAGGCGGGAATAAAGTATAACGCCGTTTCCGGAACCTCGGTCGGCGCGCTAAACGGCGGGCTTATGGCCATGCGCGATCTTCCGCGCGCGATAGACGCATGGAACAATATGAAGCTCGGCAAGGTGATAGAGCTTGACGAGGAGCAGGAGGAGAACCTCAGCCGCGCATTCAACGGGGATATCGGGCTTGACGATGTTCAGCGGCTCATCCCGGAAGCGCTGGAGATCATCAAAAACCGCGGGCTTGATGTCGCGCCCCTGCGCGCGTGGGTGCGCGAGGTGGTGGACGCGAAGGCGATAAAGGAGTCGGACGTGGAGCTGTATATAGCGACCGTCTCAATTACTGACCGTAAGGCGCTTGAGGTGAAGGTCAACGACCTGTCGGAGGATCAGATATGCGATATGCTTCTTGCAAGCGCTTATCACCCGACTTTCAAGCTGGAAAAGCTCGGCGGGAAATTCTATACCGACGGCGGCTTCGTCGATACTCTGCCGCTGCACGCGCTCGTCACGAACGGGTACAAGGATATAATCGCCGTGCGTATACCGGGCATCGGTCATAACCGCCGCTTTAAGATGCCGGACGACGTGAACGTTACATATATTGCCACGAACGCCGACCTCGGCGGCGTGCTGAACTTCGACGCGGAGCAGTCGCGGCGCGACATGGCGATAGGCTATCTCGACGCGAAGCGCGTTCTGTACGGCCTGTACGGCAAGCATTATTACATCGAGCGCAGCATGACCGACAGGGAAGCGCTCAATATGCTGCTCGACAGCCTCGAAACAGGGGTGAACCTGCGGCAGTTCTGCGAGCGGGATCTGCCGAGAGTTGCGCGGCATCTCGACGCCGAGGGCGATTATTACGAGCTGCTGATCGCGGTGCTTGAGGATGCGGCGGCGAAGCAGGACATTGACAACATGCGGATATATAAAGACACCGAGCTTGTTGCAAAGCTCGAAGAGAGCAGAGAATAACGGTTTATGGGGCGGCCGCTGTGCCGCCCCCTTTTCTTTTGTGCCGTGAACAGATTTTTGAACAAAGCGAAGTCTTGTGTTTATCCGAAAAATATGGTAATATAATCAGATGTATAGAAATTATCATGGGGGAATGTGCCGATGACGGTGATCAACGCGATAATACTGGGGCTGGTGCAGGGAATAGCCGAATTCCTGCCGATATCAAGCTCCGGCCATCTTGCCATTCTGAATAATCTCTTCGGCATGACCACGACCGAAAACGGGCACATGTTCTTCGATGTGCTGCTGCATCTCGGCACGCTGATTTCAATCTGCATCGTTTACTGGCAGGACATTGTTGATATGTTTTATGAGGTGCTGGCGTTTGCAAATCTCGGCCCGCGCGCAGGGGAGCGGCAGGAGCGCTATCCTGCGGCAAGGCTTTTCTTTATGATTGTCCTTGCGACGCTGCCGCTGTTTCTCATTCTGCCCATAAACGACATGCTTGAGGGCTTATACTACAATAACGTGTTCATAGGCATGGCTCTGATACTCACCGGCGCGATGCTCTATGTCTCAGATAAGATGAAGCCCGGCCGCAAAAACGAAAACAGCATGACCGTATGGGACGCGCTTATCATCGGCCTGTGCCAGTGTGTTGCGACGATACCCGGGCTCTCCCGCTCGGGAACCACGATAACCGCCGGCATCGCAACCGGTCTGCGCCGCGAATTCGCGGTAAAGTTCTCGTTCCTGATGTCGCTGCCCGCGGTGCTCGGGGCGAACATCCTCAGCCTTGTTGACGCAGTGCGCGAGGGGATCGACATGCAGTATATGCCGGCCTATCTTATCGGCACGGCAGTGGCTATGGTGTCCGGCATCGGCGCTATCAGCCTTCTCAAGTACATATCCAAAAACAGTAAATTCGGCGGCTTTGCGTACTACTGCTGGGTCGCGGGCGCGCTGACGATAGTCCTCTCGATGATATTCTGACCGGAAAGGAACCGATAATGGCACAAACTAAGGGTAAAAAGAGTACATCAACAAAAACGAAAACTCAGACGAAGGCAAAGAAGACGCCCGAAAAGGACAATACTCCGCCTCCCGCGCCTCCGGCTCCGCCGATACGGCGTGAGGCTGGTGCGTTTGTCTTTCTGTTTCTCGCGGTGTTCACGGCTGTCGGCATGTTCAATACAGACGGCGCGTTCATCGCATATTTCACGGGACTTGTGAAGGGGCTGCTCGGCTGGGGCTTCTGGCTTGTCGCGCCGGCATTCCTGTTTGCGGCGGTCATCCTCGGCTTCCATAAGGGACACCCCGTTGCGGCGCGCGTATGCTGCGCGCTGCTGCTGCCGCTGCTGTTCGCGGCTATGGCAAATCTCGCGTTTTATGAGCTGCTGGGCGGTGAATTTGATTTAAAAACAGCGGCCAACACTCTGTTCATTCAGGGCAAGGCGCTCGAATGTGGGGGCGCTGTCGGCGGACTGCTGGCTTTCGCGCTGGAAAAGCTGTTCAGCGTATACGGCGCGTTCCCGCTGCTGCTGGCGCTGTTCGCGCTGTGTCTCATAACGGCGTGCAATTCCAGCATATCCGATATAATCAAGAAAATCCGCGAGAGAAGCCATGCGGAGTATGACCCGGCGATGTACGATGAGCCGGAGATAAGACAGGAGCGCACAGCGAGGAAGCCGTCGCGGAGCGCGTCCGATGCTCCGGCAATCGCTCCGGTGTCACGCCGCAGTGTATATCCCATAGATATCCCGCTTGGGGACGACGAGGAGACGCTGCCGCTCAATCGGTTTGAGACTCCGGCCGAGCCTGAGACAAAGGCGAAGAAGGCCAAGGTGCGCAGGAAGCTTCCGGACGACAGACCGGAGGAGACGCCGCCCGTTACGGCTGCTGTTCCTGAACCACCGCAGCCCAAGGCGGAGGAGAACGATGATCTGGGTGACGGCTTCCGCGAGTTCCCGATCAGGCGCAAGGTAAAGCCCGCGCCCGTTGCGATGGCCGCGGAGATAAACGACCCGCCGAAGGCGAAAAAGGTCAAGCGAGACGAGGTCGACGCGGAGGCAAAGGCTGTGGAGAGTGCCGTACTGGCAGCTCAGGCGGCGGACGGAGACTATGTGTTCCCGCCGACATCGCTCCTGCGCGCAGGCTCCGGCACGGTGGCCGACTGCCGCGACGAGATAATGGTCAACCGCGACCGGCTTGAAAAGGCGCTCAACAGCTTCGGCGTCAATTCGCCGATAACGAACATAACCCGCGGCCCCACCGTGACGCGCTATGACATCGAGCTTGAGCAGGGGCTGAAGCTTGCCAAGGTCACGAACCTCGCCGGTGATCTGGCGCTGGCGCTCGGCGTTATGAATGTCCGCGTCGCGCCGATACCGAACATGGTGGCGACCGTCGGCATCGAGGTGCCGAACAAGATCGTCAGCACCGTGTACCTGCGCGATATAATCGAGTCGCAGCGCTTTACAAGCGCAAAATCGAAGCTCAGCTTTGCACTGGGCAAGGATATCGGCGGCGAGTGCATAGTCGGCAACATTGCAAAGCTGCCGCATATGCTTATCGCAGGTACGACAGGCTCCGGCAAATCCGTGTGCATGAATTCGCTGATACTGAGCCTGTTGTACAAGGCGCGTCCTGACGAGGTTCGCCTGATAATGATCGACCCGAAGATGGTGGAGCTTGGCGTATATAACGGCATCCCGCATCTGTATGTTCCGGTCGTCACCGATCCGAAGAAAGCGGCGGGTGCGCTGCAATGGTCGGTCGTCGAGATGATGAAGCGCTACCGCCTCTTCTCCGAGGCCGGTGTGCGTGACATCGCAAATTACAATAAGCACTGCGCCGAGACCGGCGAAGCGACGATTCCGCAGGTCGTCATCGTCATAGACGAGCTTGCAGACCTCATGCTCGTCGCCTCCAAGGAGGTCGAGGAGAGCATATGCCGCGTCGCCCAGATGGGGCGCGCCGCCGGTATGCACCTCGTCATTGCGACACAGCGTCCGTCGGCGGACGTCATAACCGGTCTTATGAAGGCGAATATCCCGTCGAGGATCGCGTTTGCCGTCTCGTCCGCGATGGAGAGCCGCATAATTCTTGACCAGGCCGGCGCGGAAAAGCTTGTCGGCATGGGCGATATGCTGTATTCTCCCGTCGGCTGCGGCAAACCCACGCGCATTCAGGGTGCGTTCGTCTCCGACGAGGAGCGCGAGGACGTTATACAGTTTATCAAGGAGAGCACCGGCGGCGCGCAGGTGAACTCTGAGATCGAGGAATTCATGGACAAGGCCGCCGAGGACAAAAAGGGCGCGGCGGATTCCAAGGACGACAAGGACGAGGATTCGCTCATGGGCAGCTACGACGAGATGCTGCCGCAGGCGGTTGAGGTCGTGCTGGAGATGAAGCAGTGCTCTGTCTCGATGCTCCAGCGGCGCATAAAGCTGGGCTACTCCAGAGCGGCACGCATTGTCGATCAGATGGAAGAGCTGGGCGTTGTCGGCCCCTACGAGGGCGCGAAGCCGCGCAGCGTCGTTATCGACCGCGACGGCTGGAACGCGCTGAAGGTGCAGCTTGGCCTTGCGAGCGACGTCGGTGCCGAGCTTGCGGCGGATATGGCCGACACCATGAACGATGAGGAAGACTAGATAAGATAAAATGGATTATTTCAAACCGGATATGACCGCGCTGGACGCCAACAAGCTTAGTATGCTGGCGCTGGCGCATGTCGGGGACGCGGTGTACGAGCTGCTCACCCGCACAATGCTGTGCACGAGGGCGAACAGCTCCGTCGCGCAGCTTCATAAGCAGACGGTTTCGTACGTGAACGCTCCGGCACAGGCGCGCGCGGTGGAGAAGATCCTGCCGCTGCTGGACTCCGAGGAGGCTTCGGTGTACCGCCGCGGGCGGAACGCGAAGGTCAATTCCGTGCCGCATAATGCGGATATCGGGCAGTACCACGCTGCGACAGGGCTTGAGGCGCTGTTCGGCTGGCTATATCTGCAGGGGCGGACGGAGCGCGCGGAGGAGTTTTTCCGCGCGATAATGGAGGCTGAATAAATGCCGCTTGACGCTATTACAATATCCGCGCTCTGCGATGAGTTGCGGCCGCAGCTAGAGGGCGCGCGTATCGACAAGGTGCAGCAGCCGGAGCGGGACGCCGTCCTGCTCTCGGTGCGCAGCCTCGGCAGGAACCGCCGCCTGCTCATCGCGGCGGGCGCGGGGAATGCGCGGCTGCATTTCACGGCGGAGAGCATAGAAAACCCCGCCGAGCCGCCGATGTTCTGTATGCTCCTGCGCAAGCATCTGACCGGCGCGAGGATCGTTTCGATAAGCCAGCCGGAGCATGAGCGTATGCTGGAGCTGGAGATCGACACGCATGACGAGTTGGGCTTTGCCGCGCGCAAGAAGCTTGTGCTTGAGCTTATCGGGCGCAGCTCGAACCTCATCCTTGTCGGCTCCGACGGGCGCATCATCGACTGTATGCGCCGTATGGATTTTGCCGGAGACGCGGAGCGCAGCATGATGCCGGGCATGTTTTACCGTATGCCGCCGAAGCAGAACAAGCTGTCCGTGTTCGACGCTGCCGAGGACGAGCGCCGCGAGCTCATCGCGCAGGCGGATAGAGCGGCGCCGATGGATAAATGGCTGCTCTCGGCATTTTCGGGGCTGTCGCCGCTGCTGTGCCGCGAGCTTGCACATCGCTGCGGAGGGGACTATGAGCGGCTTGACAGCTGCATTTCCGCGCTGCTTGAAAGCATTGCCAACGGCGAGACCGCGCCGTATATCCTCACGCGAGACGGCGCGCCGTTTGATTACAGCTGCATTGCGATAGGCCAGTACGGGAGCGCGGCGGAGACGGAGCGCTTCGACAGCTTTTCGGAGCTGCTGGACAATTTCTACGCCAGACGTGACAGACTTGAGCGCCAGCGCCGCCGCGGCAGCGAGCTTACGCATTACGTCAGGACTCTGCGCGACCGCACAGCGAGAAAGCTTGCCGCGCAGAGCGAGGAGCTGAGCCGCGCGGACAGCCGCGAAGAGCTGAAAAAGCAGGCGGAGCTGGTCACGGCGAACATATACCGCATGAAAAAAGGGGACAGGGAGCTGCGCTGCGAGGACTATTACGAGCCAGACTGCCCTGAGATCGTCATCCCGCTCGACGTGCTGAAAACGCCGCAGCAGAACGCGGCGGCAATGTATAAGGAATATAACAAGCTGAAGGCCGCGAAGGAGCATCTGACGGTGCTCGTCGCGCAGGGCGAAGCGCAGCTTGATTATCTCAACAGTGTCATGAGCGAATTGCAGTGCGCCGAGAGTGAGAAGGATCTGGCCGATATCCGGCTTGAGCTTATCTCCTCCGGATATGACCGCAAGGCGAAGGCCGTGAAAAAAGAGCGCCTGCGCCCTCAGCAGCCGCTGCGATTTGTCACGGATGACGGGCTGGAAGTCCTCGTTGGACGCAGCAATATCCAGAACGACGAGCTGACGACGAAGCTTGCCCGCCGCACGGACTACTGGCTGCATACGCAGAAGGTGCACGGCAGCCATGTCATCCTGCGCTGTGACGGGCTTGAGCCGCCGCAGCGGAGCGTCGAGCAGGCGGCCTGCATCGCAGCCTATTATTCGCAGGGGCGCGCCTCCGGCAAGCTGCCGGTGGATTACACCATGGTGCGCTTCGTGCGCAAGCCCTCCGGCTCGCTGCCGGGCAAGGTGATCTATACCGATTACAGGACAATCATCATCGAGGGCGACGAGAGCCTTGTCGAAAGGCTCCGCGTCAAAAAATGAATCGCAGCCTGGCCGCAGCCAGTGATGTGCAATTTAACCAATTAAATCGGCGAACAAGACCCGTATTTTTTATTCATACGGGTCTTGACATTTTTTGTCGCGGTGCTATAATACGCACAACAAGTGAAAACTTCAAACCTATGACGGAGAGAAGTAACCAGTGCAGAAAACCCTCAGAGAGTCCCGGATGGTGTGATCGGGACGGCAGACGGCTGGCGAATGGACTTCGGAGGGCGGATCGAAAGGGCGACTGAGTAGAGACCGACGGGTATCCCACCCGTTATCCATCGGGGCGCATATGATGGTATGCGTAAGCGAGAGGACGTTTTTATGACGTCAATTTGGGTGGTATCGCAGAAGTGAACGGCTTTTGTCCCATGTGTATGGGATAAAGGTCCTTTTTCTTTTTCCCGGCCCCGGCGCAGCCCGGAAAACATCTGCCATCCAAAATCATATAAAATCGGAGGAAAACACAATGAAAACCAACAGCACTATCAAGAAGATCTTTGCAATGCTCCTTGCCTGTGCCATGATGCTGGCCTTTGCGGCCTGCGGCAGCAGCCCCGCGCCGGCAGCGTCGGAAGCCCCCGCCGCCGAGGACGACGGCACCGTAAAAGTCGCAATAATCAAGCAGCTTGACCATGCGTCTCTCGACGAGATCGCAAACGCGATCGCCGCCCGCTTTGATGAGATGAACGCCGCGGGTGACGTCAAGGTCGAGTATTCCATAAGCTCCGGCCAGAACGACCAGACCATTCTCAAGCAGCTGTGCGATCAGGCAATAGCCGATAAGGTCGACGTCATCGTCCCCATCGCGACCACCGCCGCGCAGGTAGCGACCCTCTCCGCTGAGGGCACCGGCGTCAAGGTCGTCTACGCAGCAATATCCGACCCCGCGGCCGCGAACCTGACCGGCATCGACTACGTCACCGGCACCAGCGACGCGCTGAATACCTCCTTCATCCTTGACATGATGTTCGCGCAGAACCCGGATATCAAGAAGGTCGGCCTGCTGTACTCTCTGTCCGAGCCGAACTCCGCCACCCCGATAGCCGACGCGAAAGCATACCTCGACGCGAAGAACATTGAATACGTCGAGCAGACCGCGAACACCAACGACGAGGTCGTCGCCGCAGCATCCGCCCTTATCGCAGCTGACGTTGACGCGATCTTCACCCCGACCGACAATACCATAATGGCGGCGGAGCTTGCAATCTACGAGGCTCTCGCAAAGGCGGGCATCCCTCACTACACCGGAGCTGATTCCTTCGTCCGCAACGGAGCCTTCGCTACCTGCGGCGTGAACTACACCGAGCTTGGCCGCAAGACCGCGGAGCTGGCCATCAGAGCCGTTTCCGGCGAAGCGCTTCAGGACTTCTACCTCATGGACGGCGGCATCATCACCGTCAACACCGAGACCGCCGCTGCCCTCGGCGCGGATTACTCCGTGTTTGCCGACATGGGCGAGCTGGTCGAAGTCACTACTACCAAGGACTGATATTGATATTCACCGTCCCCCGGCGCATTGCTGGGGGAACCGGCCTGAAAGGAGTTTTTGCCCATGCTGATAATCAGCCAGACCGCGCTGGAACTTGGCTTCATGTACGCGCTTGTGGCGATGGCGCTTTTTTTGAGCTATCGCATCCTTGATATCGCAGATATGACGACCGACGGCTGCTTCGTGCTCGGAGCCGCCGTCTCGGTCACGCTTTCCGCCGCGGGGCATCCGTTCCTCGCGCTGCCCGCCGCAATGCTCGCGGGAGCCTGCGCCGGATTCGTCACGGCGTTTTTGCAGACGCGTCTCGGTGTCCCGTCGATACTCGCCGGTATAGTCACGAACACCGGACTTTATACGATAAACCTCATGGTCATGGGCTGGAAGTCGAATTTCAGCCTCCTCGGCGGCACGACGATATTCACCCTCCTGCGCGACACCGGTATCGGCGGCGACTGGTACGAGCTGCTGCTGGCGGCGTTTATCACTATCCTTGCCGCGGTTCTGCTGAGACTTTTCCTCGGTACGCGGCTTGGCCTATCTATCCGCGCGACGGGCGATAATCAGGACATGGTGCGCGCATCGTCCTTAAACCCGAACTTTACGATAACCGTCGGCCTCTGCATCGCAAACTCACTGACCGCGCTCTCCGGCGCGATAGTCGGCCAGTATCAGAAAACCGTGGACATAAATTCCGGCACGGGCATTGTCGTCATCGGCCTTGCCTGCCTCATTATCGGCGAAACTCTGCTTGGCCGCCGCACGGTCACGAAGGGCGTTATCGCCGTGATCCTCGGCTCGATAGTGTACCGTTTCATATACGCGATAGTGTTCTATACCAAGGTCGTTCCGGTGGAGTGCCTGAAGCTGCTGACGGCGGTCATAGTTGCGCTGGCGATCGCCGCGCCGAGCATCAAAAAATGGGCGGCGTTCCAGCACCGCAAGCTCGCGGCGCAGAGAAGGGGAGGGAACTGACATGCTTGATATAAAGAACATCTCCAAGACCTTCAACCCCGGCACCGTGAATGAAAAACGCGCGCTTACCGACCTTTCGCTGCATCTTGAGCGGGGCGACTTCGCAACGATAGTCGGCTCGAACGGCGCGGGAAAATCCACGCTCTTCAACGCGATAGCGGGCTGCTTCTATGCCGACACCGGCAGCATCTCGCTTGCCGGACGGGACATCACATTTACACCGGAGCATCAGCGAAGCCGCGTTATCGGGCGGCTGTTTCAGGACCCGCTCCGCGGCACCGCGCCGCACATGACGATAGAAGAAAACCTCGCGCTCGCGTATCTGCGCGCCTCGCACGGAAACCCCTTCAGCCGCATATCCCGCGCCGATAAGGAAAAATTCCGCGCGCAGCTGTCGCTGCTGGACATGGGGCTTGAGGATCGTATGCGGCAGCCGGTCGGCCTGCTGTCGGGCGGTCAGCGCCAGGCATTGACGCTGCTGATGGCGACGATGGTTCCGCCCCAACTGCTGCTGCTCGATGAGCACACGGCGGCGCTCGACCCCGTGACGGCCGACAAGGTGCTCGCGCTCACGCGCAGCATCGTCTCTGAGCGCAGCATCTCCTGCCTCATGATCACGCACAATATGCACCAGGCGCTCGAGCTCGGCTCGCGCACGCTCATGATGGACGCCGGGCGCATCGTGCTCGACGTCTCCGGGGCGCAGCGCGCGGATATGACCGTGCAGGGGCTCATCGATGCCTTTGCCGCTCAGGCGGGCACGGCGTTTGACAACGACCGCGTCCTGCTGTCCACGGCAGAGGGCACGGAAAACTGAATTCCGGAAAAGAAAAATCAGCCGCCCTGCGGGCGGCTGATTTTTTGTGTTTATGCACTTAATAGAACGTGGCCACCGGCTCTTCCGGCTTTTCGACCTCCTGCACGGACAGCACCGTGAGCACCGGGCCCTTGCGGCCGTAGGCGCGGTGGAACTTGTAGTCCATGCGGGCCGTGATGATCGCCCACTCGTCGTTGCGGATCTCATCGGCGTGCTCCCACACGCACACGACGCCCGCGAACTGAATGTCCTGCACGCAGCAGGTCATGATGTGCCGGCCGGCGATGAAGCAGCCCTTCGGCACGTTCTTGCGCACGAGGCAGCGGCACTTGACCTCGACGGTCTTGCCGTCGTATTTCTTCGGTTCCTCTGACATGTCGCGGTACCAGAGGGCGAAGTCGCGGTCCTCGATCTCGATGACCGGCGCGTCAACGTCAAACGGCAGCGGGTCCTCGATGTCGTCGTAGACGACCTTGCCGTCGGTGTACTCATACGCAATGTCGCAGCGGCGGGAGATGGCGCGGATGATGCGGTGCATCTCCATGCGATCCATGCTGTCGCTGTAGCGGTTGAGCACGACGAGCTCGGCGCTCTTGAGCTTATCGACCGTGAGCTGGCGCATATTCGCATTGTAGCTCACGAACGTCGTCGCATCGCAGAAGAGAAACTCCTGCGCGACCGCCCAGTTTTCCGGCAGGCTGCCATAGAGCGAGTCGAGCATCCACATGCCGTTATACTCCACAAGCACGCGCTCGGGGTGCAGCTCGTCCTGCAGCGCGAGCAGATAGTCACGCGTGAGGTCGGACTCCTCGTCGACATTGCGCACGTAGACATTTCCGGCGCAGAACCTGTCCGGCTCGTAGACCTCCTCGCCGTCCTCGCACAGCAGCAGCAGCGTGCGCTCACCCTTGTGGAAGCGGTTGTCCTCGAGCGTCTCCTGAATGAACTTTGTCTTGCCGGCCTCGAGGAAACCGGTGAAGAGGTAGACCGGAACGTCCGGCATCTGCTGTTTTTTATCAGCCAATGTGGAACAGCTCCTTCAGCGCATCCTCCGCCAGATGCGAACCGATCACGCACACGCGGCCGGTGACCTGTGCGCTGCCGCGGCGGACATCGGACTCACCGGGCACGTAGTCAAAGTGGATCCAGCCGCCGTCGGTCGCGGGCACGATGCCCTTTGCGCGCAGGACGATGCCGTAGCGGTGCTCGTTGATGAGCGCGTCGAGCGCGGTGCGGATCTCGTCGTCGGTGTACTTGCGCGGCGTCTCCGTGCCCCAGCTCGTGAACACCTCGTCGGCGTGGTGATGATGGTGGTCATGATCGTGGCCGCAGCAGTGGTCATGGTCGTGGTGATCATGATCGTGATCGCAGCAGTGGTCATGGTCGTGATCATCATGGTCATGATCATGCTCGTGCTCATGCTCATCGTCATCATCTTCGTCATGGTCATGATGATGGCCGCAGCAGCAGGCGTGATCGTCATCGTCATGGTCATGATGATGGTGTTCATGCTCGTCCTCGGCGGCCTCGGCCTGCAGGTGCGCAAGCTCGGCCGAGAGCGTGTCGCGGCGCTCCATCGTCTGGAGGATCTGCTTGCCGTCGAGCTCCGTCCAGGGCGTGGTCACGATGGTCGCGGTCGGGTTTTTCTCGCGCAGCAGCGCAACGGCGGCGTCGAGCTTCTCGGGGCGGATGCCCTCGGTGCGCGAGAGGATGATGGCGCTCGCGTTCTCGACCTGGTTGTTGAAGAACTCGCCGAAGTTTTTCATATACATCCTGCACTTGTTGGCGTCGACCACAGTCGTGAAGCCGTTGAGCACCAGCTCATCGGACTGCACGCCCTGCACCGCGCGGATGACGTCGCTGAGCTTGCCGACGCCCGAGGGCTCGATGAGGATGCGGTCGGGATGAAACTGCGCCAGCACCTTCTGCAGCGCGTCGGCAAAGTCCCCCACGAGGCTGCAGCAGATACAGCCGGAGTTCATCTCGTTGATCTGCACGCCGGAGTCCTTGAGGAAGCCGCCGTCGATGGCGATCTCGCCGAACTCGTTTTCGATCAGCACGATCTTTTCACCCGTGTACGCCTCGGCGATCAGCTTTTTGATCAGCGTGGTCTTGCCGGCACCGAGAAAACCGGAGAAAATATCAATTTTTGTCATAAAAGAAAGCACTTCCTGTCTGGGGTCACACCCCAAAATTTTGTCCATTATTATAGCACATATTTGTGAACGAAACAAGTCCAGCACGTCGAGGAAACGGCGTTGCGTTTTTGCCGCCGGTGCGGTAAAATGGAAGCATGAAACAAAGTGATTTTTGGACAACTGCAAAACAAAATTGGCGCGCACTCGCCTACCTGCTCGTGCTCACGGTGCTGGCGGTCGTGCTCGTGGTCATATGCGTCCGGCGCGGACAGGATGCCGCGCAGCCCTCGCCCACGCCGCGCACCTCGGCCAAGGTGCGCAAGGACGCGGCGCAGGCACTGCTGGACGGCATGACCACGCACGAGAAGATCTGCCAGCTGCTGATCGTACACCCGGAGGCGCTCACCGGCGGCGGCACTGTCACGGGCATGACGGACGAACTCGCCGCTGCGCTGCGGGAATATCCGGTCGGCGGCGTGCTGCTCTCGGCGGGGAACATGACCTCCGGCGAACAGCTTGCAGCGCTCACCGCTGCGCTTTCGAACGGGTGCAAAACGGCGCCGCTCATCTCGGTCGACGAGGAGGGCGGCCGCGCCTCGAAGCTCTGCCTGAATCGCATCGTATTCTCCAGGTGTTCCAAGCAGCTGTGCCATAAACGGCAAATCCACCTTGCCACGCTCACCGATAGAGATTGCCAGAGCTTCGGACGGCGTATCCACGCTCGTCACTCTGCGTTCCGGCTTGATGGTTCGCTTGGTGAACATATCCGCCTTGCTTTTCAGATTGCCGTCCTCATCCACATTTTCCAGAGAACACAGGAGATAGTAGGAGGAATCGTCAGCAAATGCCTGACCATTGGCTCGATTATTGATAAGCCCGTTCTTTGCGGCAAACGCATCGTAGGCATCATTCAGTTCTGCCTGTTTCTGAGTAATCATTTCATCCGGGTAATCCTCAAGCTGATATTCGATCAGCTCGTTGACGATACCACGAAGTTCCACCATGCCCATCACACGGTCTTTTGCTTTCTCATTCAGGTCTACACGGCGCATCAGGGAGTTTTCACGGAAGTACACATTGCCATCCACCACGGTATAAGAGAAATTCTTTACATCCGGGGTTGCAGGAATGGTTTCGATTTCCTTACCCTTGTCAGCTTCGGGAAGCTCCACAGCCTGATAGGTTCCTTGGATGTGGGAAACTGCTTCTTTCAGAAGTTCGGACAGTTCCATGCCCTCAATGGGACGCACTGTAATGTCCATGCCGTAGGCGGTACTTTCTTCCACCGTATCGCCCAGAACCATTTCAGGATGAGCGACAAAGTAGCTGTTCATGGTGTGTCCTTCTTCGGTGCGGTCAAGGTTTACCCATTCCGGTACAATGTCAATCGGATGGTCACGCTTTTGCAGGAACAGGATGTCGGACACGACTTCCGTGCCTGCGTTTTTCTTAAAGGCATCGTTTGGCAGACGGATTGCACCAAGCAGTTCCGCCCTCTGCGCCATATATCGCCTTGCGTCAGAGTTCTTGGAATCCATGGTGTAACGGCTTGTCACAAAAGCGACCACACCACCGGGACGAACCTGATCCAAAGCCTTGGCAAAGAAATAGTTGTGAATGGAGAATCCCAGCTTGTCATACGGCTTGTCGGACACTTTGTAGTTGCCGAAAGGGACATTACCCACAGCCAGATCGTAAAAGTCTCGGCGGTCTGTCGTTTCAAAACCGGCTACTTTGATTTCTGCGTTGGGATAGAGCTTCTGAGCAATTCTGCCGGTGATGGAATCCAGTTCCACACCATACAAACGGCTGCTCTGCATTTCAGGAGGGAGCATACCAAAGAAGTTGCCGATACCCATAGCAGGCTCCAGAATATTTCCTGTTTCAAAGCCCATCTGTCCGACCGCATCGTAGATGGAGCGAATGACCGTAGGGCTGGTGTAATGTGCGTTCAGGGTGGAAGCTCTTGCCGCAGCATATTCATCTTCGGAAAGCAGGTTTTTCAGTGTCTGATACTCCTTCGCCCAATTTCCCTTGTCCGGGTCAAAGGCATCTGCCAGACCGCCCCAACCGACATAATTCGACAAAATCTCCTGTTCTTCGGTAGTGGCGTTCCTGTTCTCGCTTTCCAGTTTGAACAGAGTTTCAATGGCTGCGATGTTTCTTGCGAATTTCTGCTTCGGTCCACCTTCACCGATGTTGTCATCCGTGATGTGGAAGTTCACCGCAGGAACAGGTGGGATTTCTCTGGTGGTGATGGACTGCTCAAGCTGAGCGATAATGTCCATGACTTCGGCATTCTGCCATCCGTCCACCTGGGCATAATCCTGAATGATGGTGTCCTTTCCATCTACGCACTGTACGAAGTCCAGACTACCCGGCAGATCTCTGGTATTCATTGCACCCAGGGCTTTTCTCTGCGTGTCAGGAAGTGCATAGTAGGCTCGCAGGGCATCATCAAAGGAACTGTATTCCTTGATGTCCAGCGCACCCCGCTTCTGAATGTCCTCGGCAACATAAAAATGATCGATGAAGTGTTCCGGTTCCTG
>OGYM01000498.1_pt1 | contig 30550 bp, 24 predicted proteins | sample 1576491 | NCBI WGS metagenome assembly OGYM01 (sample SAMEA3541515, study PRJEB24748) | human gut metagenome | biome: human gut; feature: human-associated habitat; material: faeces | place: China | collected 2012 | reverse complement strand
TGTCGCCAAAGTGCGCGTCGGTATGACGCAACAGCAGGTTGCTTATGCTTTGGGTACACCGATGATGTCCGATCCTTTTGGCACTAACACATGGTTCTATGTGTTCCGTCAGCAACCGGGTCATGAAGGCGTAACGCAACAAACCTTAACGCTGACCTTTAACAGCAACGGCGTGTTGACCAACATCGACAATAAGCCAGCGTTGACCGACAACAAGTAAGATTGTTTTCTGGTGTTAAAAAAGGTGCCATTGGCACCTTTTTTAATTATTGACGAACCTGAACCCGCTTTGCCGAAAGAATGCAGGCCTGATAAGCGTTCAGGCATCCATGATTATTTATTTGCCGATTTCTCCGCTCGCTGTCTGCGCAACTCTTTCGGATCGGCAATCAGCGGTCGATAGATCTCTACCCGATCGCCGTCATGAACCACGTCGGCAAGTTTTGTCGGGCGGCTATATATACCGACTTTGTTTTTAGCGAGATCGATATCGGTGCGCAGTTCCAGCAAACCGGAAGCACGAATCGCCTCTTCAACCGTCGCGCCTTCCTGCAACGTCACACGCTGTAAATACTGTTTCTCGGGCAGCGCATACGCCACTTCGACGACAATTTTAGCCGACACTGTAAACCTCTTTGGCCCGAACGGTGAACGCCTGCACCATATTAGAAGCCAGCTCTTTAAAGACGCGGCCAAACGCCAGTTCAATTAACTTGTTGGTGAACTCAAAATCGAGGTGGAACTCGATGCGGCACGCTTCCTGGCTGAGCGGCGTAAATTTCCACCCGCCAATCAACTTTTTGAAAGGGCCATCGACCAGATGCATCAGGATGCTCTGGTTATTCGTCAACTGGTTACGTGTCGTGAATGTTTTGCTGATCCCTGCCTTAGACACATCCACGGCCGCCGTCATCTGACCCGGCGTCGATTCCAGCACACGGCTGCCGACACATCCCGGCAAAAACTGAGGGTAGGACTGAACATCATTCACTAACTTATACATCTGTTCCGCGCTATAAGGGACTAAAGCGGTCCGGCTAATCTGAGGCATAGCAATTTCCATCAACATAAATCGAACAAATAATACCATTTATCCCCAGGTAAAAAAAACGCTATACCTCAACAGGGCCTACGCAGGTTCATGCTAAGATAACGCCTTATCCCCCGCAGGATGAAATGGGGTGTTTTTCGATTTCAGATTACCTATACTGAGCGGCATTATGACGAAGAAAAAAGCACACAAACCTGGCTCAGCCACTATTGCGTTGAATAAGCGCGCCCGACACGAATACTTTATTGAAGAAGAGTTCGAAGCTGGACTCGCCCTGCAAGGTTGGGAAGTTAAATCCCTGCGCGCGGGCAAAGCGAATATTAGCGATAGCTATGTCCTTCTCAGGGATGGCGAAGCATACTTGTTCGGCGCAAACTTTACGCCAATGGCAGTCGCCTCAACGCACGTCGTGTGTGACCCCACTCGCACCCGTAAACTGCTACTGAACCAGCGCGAACTCGACTCCCTGTACGGACGCGTCAATCGTGAAGGTTATACCGTCGTCGCACTTTCACTGTACTGGAAGAACGCCTGGTGCAAAGTGAAAATTGGCGTTGCAAAAGGTAAGAAACAGCATGATAAACGCTCAGACCTGAAAGAGCGTGAGTGGCAACTGGATAAAGCCCGCATCATGAAGAATGCAGGCCGCTAAACGTTCCCTGATAACACCGCTTTCGTTGCTGGCTATTTAAGCAAATCGTTCCATCACGCGAAATGAGCGGTAAATCCTTGAAGATAAGGAAAATCGGGGGCTGGTCACACGTGTCACAACTCTGTTATACTTAACGTAACACATTGGGGCTGATTCTGGATTCGACGGGATTTGCGAAACCCAAGGTGCATGCCGAGGGGCGGTTGGCCTCGTAAAAAGCCGCAAAAAATAGTCGCAAACGACGAAAACTACGCTTTAGCAGCTTAATAACCTGCTCTGAGCCCTCTCTCCCTAGCTTCCGCTCTTAAGACGGGGATCAAAGAGAGGTCAAACCCAAAAGAGATCGCGTGGATGCCCTGCCTGGGGTTGAAGCGTTAAAACTAATCAGGCTAGTTTGGTAGTGGCGTGTCCGTCCGCAGGTGCCAGGCGAATGTAAAGACTGACTAAGCATGTAGTACCGAGGATGTAGGAATTTCGGACGCGGGTTCAACTCCCGCCAGCTCCACCAAAATTCTCCATCGGTGATTACCAGAGTCATCCGATGAAGTCCTAAGAGCCCGCACGGCGCAAGCCCTGCGGGCTTTTTTGTGCCCTCAATTTGTCCCGCGAAGTCTGAAGAGAACTAATTAAATCCGAACCTTTTAGGCCCATTGATAGGCCCAACGAAAAGTTCTATTGTTTTCGTTGGGCCTAAACGCATGGAGACTCCCCATGGCAAGAAAAACCAAGCCGTTAACCGATACGGAAATCAAAGCCGCCAAACCTAAAGATGCCGATTACCAGCTGTATGATGGTGACGGGCTCACTCTGTTAATCAAGTCCAGTGGTAGTAAGCTCTGGCAGTTCCGTTACTATCGACCTCTGACAAAGCAGCGAACCAAGCAGAGCTTCGGTGCCTACCCTGCCGTCTCACTTTCTGATGCGCGTAAACTCAGAGCCGAATCTCGAGTTTTATTGGCAAAAGATATTGATCCTCAGGAACATCAGAAAGAACAGGTGAGGAATTCTCAAGAGGCCAAAACCAACACCTTCTTGTTAGTTGCCGAGCGTTGGTGGAATGTGAAGAAAGCCAGCGTAACAGTGGACTATGCCGACGATATCTGGCGCTCGCTTGAGAGAGATGTTTTCCCGGCAATTGGTGATATCAGTGTCACTGAGATTAAGGCTCATACTCTGGTTAAAGCAGTACAGCCGGTTCAGGCCAGAGGTGCATTAGAGACTGTTCGCCGCCTTTGTCAGCGTATTAACGAAGTCATGATTTATGCGCAGAACACAGGCCTGATTGATGCTATTCCTAGTGTAAACATCGGAAAAGCTTTCGAGAAACCGCAAAAGAAAAACATGCCAAGCATCCGGCCGGATCAACTTCCGCAGCTAATGCAGACCATGCGTACGGCAAGTATCAGCATGTCCACGAGATGCCTGTTCATGTGGCAACTTCTCACCATCACCCGCCCTGCCGAAGCTGCTGAGGCTCGATGGGATGAGATCGATTTCAATGCTAGCGAATGGAAAATTCCTGCAGCTCGAATGAAGATGAACCGGGACCATACGGTTCCACTATCCGATGAGGCTCTTTCTATTCTGGAAATGATGAAGTCACTCAGTGGTGGCCGAGAGTTTATCTTTCCCAGTCGCATCAAACCAACCCAGCCAATGAACAGCCAAACAGTTAATGCCGCACTTAAGCGTGCTGGCTTAGGAGGCGTACTCGTATCACACGGTTTACGCTCTATCGCTAGTACGGCACTCAATGAGGAAGGGTTCCCGCCTGATGTCATTGAAGCAGCACTGGCTCATGTAGACAAAAATGAGGTACGTCGCGCTTACAACCGCAGTGATTACCTTGAGCAACGTCGTCCGATGATGCAGTGGTGGGCAAACCTTATAAAAGCGGCAGATAGTATTCCTACCGTTTGTAACGAAGTAGCAGGTCTTAGATTGGTTGGGTAGTGGATTTAAAATCTCAAGTGATTATCCTTAGAAAAGATATTCACTTGAGATAATTGAAATTTTTATTGGATTCAGGTAAAACCATGCTACATTAATTAAGATAGTTTAAAATACCATTTATATAGATATATATTACACTTTCTAAAAATCGCGAAAAAGGAAATCTGATAACAATCATATTTTAGAAGTTGACATAATACATACCAGATTTATCATGCTATAAACACTACATTAACCTTTTATTTTTTCATAACAAGCAAGCGAAAATGATTAATACAATAGAAATTCACCGCAAACAACCAAACATAACTCTCGCCCAGCATATACAAAATAAAAGACTACAACTTGGAAAAGAAATCTCCAAAAAATACAAGATTTATCTCGATTTAAGGTTCTGGATATTTTTTAGAGATATTGAGCTTGGGAATAATAACGATCAAGACTTAATTAATCTCCTACAAAAAATAAAGTACTTGGTTGATAATGGAAAGGTGGTTTGCCCTATATCTGCTACTGTTTTTTTAGAACTAATGAAACAGAACGATACCGAAACAAGGATGACCACAGCAAAAATTATTGATCATCTGAGCTTTGGAGTTACACTTATAGCTAGTCCTGAGAGAGTCAAACAAGAATTATGTAATGCTACGTATTCGATTTTGGGAACTAAGGACAGCATTCCAATTGATCAATTAGTATGGACCAAACTAAGCTATATTTTCGGCGATTACCATCCATACAATACTTCTTTCGATGCAGCTGAAGAACTGATCATTCAGAAATCTTTTTTTGACCATATGTGGGATATTTCACTCGTTGAAATGATGAACCATATCAACTATGAAAGCTGGGAACAATTTGATTGGCAGAAAACCGCAGAAATGCTTAACTTGGCTAATAAAGAGCATACCAATGAGCTTAGAAGCTATCAACACGCATATCGTATTGAGTTCGACGGAGTGTTAAGCCTTTTCAACGAACAATTAATCCAGATATTCAAAGAGGCTTACAAGGCCGGATATAACAATGATGAAATTAATAATAAGAAAAAATCAAAAAATGAAAAATTTAAACAATTTGCACAATTAGTCCGTACTTTACATATTGGTGCCTCTTGTCATGCTGCAGTAAGATGGGATCAGAAACGCCAGCTCAATGGTAATGATCTTTTAGATTTTCATCATGCCGAAGCAGCTTTAGGATATTGTGATTTATTTTTGACTGAAAAACCTTTAAAAGTTCTAGTGAGTCAAGAACATTTGGGATTAAGAGAATTATTCTCATGCTCTGTTGAGTCATCAGCTAGTGAAGGGCTCAAGATACTTAACATGTGTAAAATATAAAAATCAAGAATATTCCATATTACTAAATCTATAAACTTTAGAGGTCATTTTCATAACTGAAGCTGACCTCTCACCCGCTCGATAAGTCTCACACAACTATGACTAAGATTGGCAAGTATCATATCCCCCAATTATCATCTATTACAAAAATAGCTAATCATCTATTTTAAAATCAAAAATCCTTAAAATATCATTAAATGATGCTTCACATTGCCCCACAAGGTTAGTGAAGTGTGCACGTAGATTTTCATGATCGGTACGCGCTTCTAATATCGCCTTCTTCTTTTTTTCTGTAGAAGCATGTCCGCGTACTTCGGTTCGTAGAGTATGCAGTTTTTGCATAGGCTGAACTAACATTTTCGCTTCATCTACTGTTGCGCTTTTAGCAATAAGAGCTTCTTGTAGTATGCGTAAGGATCCCCATTTGGGTTCAATGGTTCGGCCCTCATATTTAGCAATTTCACTCAGTGGCTTTGGTAAAAAGCCCTCAACTAAATACTGATCAAGCGCAAGGATTTCATCACCCCACTCTTTGATTGAATCCGTTGCAGGATACTGAACAGCGTCACTCAATACTGTACCCCGTGGCTTCCACCAGATGGGAGGATTCTTGTCCATTAGCGAAATTTTGTGTTTGAGTGCCAACAATGGTTCATAGGACAGATACCATTCCCCAACAATATCAGTCTGAAATGCACGCTTAGAAATTGTTCCTTTTGGCCATTCATTGAAGGCTTGCCAATAAAGCTGTTCTTCATATGGTAACCGAGCCAAATCACCAATGTATACATGAACTTGCCCGGCCTCATTAATATCATAGGATTTTAAATACCAAGCATTTCGACAAGCAATACTTCTTTCTTCTAAAGTATATTTTTCTGGATCCGCCTTGAAACGATGTAACACTTCTGCTCTAAAAAAGGCAGGTGAAACTTCCCATGGTAATTTATTTTCTTGGAAATAGTTAGATATTGAGTCTGGCCCGCAAGATGTTTCAACGTTGCAGCTATTTTTACGATCGTATATTTTAAAGGTTGCGTATTTCCTCTTAGATGGATTATCTTCATCCTTCCATGCTTTTACCAGACTGCGTACAGTTACTTGAGGGCGAATAATCATTACACCATTACAGTAACTGGCTTCTACGTTAATACCACCATGATAAAAAAGATCCCCTTCATCTTTAGTATATCTGTTGACATTCCCCCAGCCAGCAAAATTACCCCATCTGACACGCGTAAAATCAAACTTTAAAACAAGACATGTTTTGGATAAAGCCATAAATGTATCCAAGTCCTTTCGCTTAATAGTAACTATATCCAGATATTTAAAAGGAGATGAAATGTTTTTGTTAATTATCCTGATTACATCCTCAATATCACCCCGATCATCGAGACGACAATATGCATTTCTTTCTGGCAAGTAATATAACCCAAGGCTATGCACAAGTTTCTGACTCAATTCGATAGGTGTACGGCCTTCTTCAACACCATGAAACCTACGACGATAAATTAATGCTTCTCCCCCTTTGAACACCCCATCTAAAGGTGGCTCAAGATAAATACGATGTCCTTGACCTCCACCCCATGACTTTTGAATTTTCCAACAATACTCAACATCCATACGCATATTCTGCAATGCCCATCTATCTGCTGCAGTAACACTTTTCTCTAGGGCTAGCGCGCCATGAATTAGGACACTACTTCCAATCGCGTAGATGACTACTTCATCATTTTGAGCATTTTCTTTCAGAAATTTAATGGAACTTTCAGCCTCTATTAACCAAGCGGCATCATCATTCTGTGGCTTTTCCGAAATAGCATGAAGTTCTGTGAATTTAAATTGGCTCATGAGTAATATTCATATCCTTTTACTTTACCTATAACTGACACCACTTATAAGTGATAAATTCCCCTTATGAATTAAGAAATAATATCAAACAAACACCACCCCTCTCGTAATTTTTTCACTGAATCTGCCATAACTTCCATTACGATGTAATCTACGTACTTGCCAAGAGTAAAATGAGTGCAATGACCCGGTATTTGTTATGTTTCTCTCGCGATATGTAGTGCCTCGCGATATGAGGGCTGTCCCACAATTACCTTGAATCTGCCACAGCCTAGCAGGCCCCCATCCAGCATTCCAATAATGGAGCTCTGCAACGACCTGGTCCTTTATCTTAGCCTGTAGACGCCCATCATGCGGGATGACTTCAAGAGAATTTTCTATGCCTGGCATCGTCGGTAAAAATAGCCGGGATGGATACAAATCATGTTGTAGGTATCCTATCCGACCAAAATCGAGCGTTCCCGCCAATGGCCAAGCCATACAAGTTTTATTCACCAGTTGTTCAAAAGTTGGTGGAGTTATTAAGGTTGTTGTACTGAGTGGATCCGGAGCTTGGCTAGAAAGCATTTGTTCACGTGTCCAGAACGATTCAAGATGGGATGTCAACGAGTCCGCTCCTTCCTTATCACTACTTACAGTTTGTGACCACCGAACAATCGACAACTCTACGCACTGTTCCATTGACATTGAAATGGGCGAGCTAAATGCAATTAGCTCGTCTCCTGGGTTTGCCGCCTCTACTTGAGCAAAGAAAGTTCGCAATGAAGCCTCGATCGCCTTACTATCACTTTTGAATTCAGTCGATACTGAGAGCCATTCGGGACGATTAGGTCGAAGAAAAGCCAAAGTTGGATGGATAGGCAACGCCAAGAGAGATTGTTGCTCGGTCAACTCCATTGGTATCCTCCAGATGTGTCTAGCCACAGCTAACGTGCGAAGATAAGCGGAAATTACGCGAAGGGCTGTTCGAGAGGAAAAATGAGGGGCAAAGCCCTCTCCCAAGGGCCGAATGAAATATCCTGCATCCCCTTGGTACTGTGCATTTGGATATGCCGTCCGGTTTTTTGTCCATTCGAAGGCCATTTGTCGAATAAACGGACAGCGGGTAAAAGTTTCCAACTTGCTAATGGTTGTATGGAAGATTCTTGGCAAATCCGTACCTTGAACACTATCAAAGTCATCGGGAATGATGAAGTCTTCTGGAGCTAGTTCCAAATCAGTATTCACGAGCAGAATCGATAACCCAAAATCTTTCATCAACAATGCTGAGAGTGGTGAGGGTAGAAGAATATTCTCTGCCAACAAAGTCGTAGGAAAGTAGTTAAACTCTTTAATTGCCATCCAGAAAATACATAATACTTCGACAACCTCAGCTTCAAGTTTGCGCGAGCGAAGCAATTGAAGCAGCAATGATTCGGTTTCAGCTTTCGTATCAGGCTCTCCCAGTCGAGCGGCAAGTTCCTGAATAGTCCACCACCGGGCGGACGTAGCAGGCCATCCAAGACGGGCAATAAGAATGCAAAGATCGTTCATTTAACCTCCAGGCCGACAGGTTCGAGCAGCTCTGACATCCAGCAAGGTGGTTCCAAGGGCAACGTTCGAGTATCCTCAATCACACAATTGACCATCGTCTCCGTGAACTTTATAGCTTCATCTATGCGATTTTGCTTAACGTAGAAATAGACCATGACTTCCGATGGGGCTAAGCGTGACGACACCGGGTCATCAAACATGCTGTAGGTTGTTACGGTCACAAATTCATCACAGCGCTGCGGATAATTTTGGGCAACCAGATCGAGTCTGTTGCAAGTCACATCCACGTTCTCCATGTAACCAATCCATCCCCCATTACGGATCTGTGCATGAACAAGATACTTCCAGGCCGCTGTTAAACCACTTGATCTACGTTTTGTTTGAAAGGCAAACTCAGAAAGTTGTAGAGCTTCCCTCATCCATTTGTTGTTTTCTGTAAATAGAATCTTATCCAGTTCGACGAGTAAATTTCGCCCCTGCTTTTGGCTTTCCCAGTGCTGATACCAAGTACGGAGAAGTTTTGGACGCTCTTTGTAATATGGTTCCAGAACTTTGAGCAAGTCTTCTAATTGCTCAGGTCTAAAGACCGTCACATCACCTTCATAAGGTTTGTTGTCAGCATCACTACTTGAATTTTCGTGGCGCTGTAAACAACCAATATCCCATCCATTGTGCTTATCAAGAATGCGAAGCCGCTCGGAAGCAGCTGCACAACCATCCTCTACAAGTTTTTGCAGTGCATCCCGAATTTCGGGATGAAGGCCTGTGCGCATTAGAGCATCCAGAGGCCACTCTTCGATGATTCCCTGTTTGATGTAGGCCTGCATGCTGCCCTCAGCCAAAGCCCAGTCACCCACACATATATGCTCTTCAAATTTTATTACCAATGCGGAAGGCTTCAGCTTTGCCAGTAGCCGATCTGCTTCAGCAAGAACATGTCTCGTACCCTTACCATCGGTGTAATCCAAAACATGATGTATCTGCGGAGCAATTTTAGCCAGTAATCGACAAGCTTCATTCGGCACTACATCAACCAAATAAGCGATGGCATCAACCGTATTACTCAGTGTCGGGTCTTTACGATGTCCGTATCCAGTGGTCAATTCCCACGTCTGCGTGCAAAGCTCACGAGCCTCCGAATACAGTCGATGGAAGATCGCTATCGCACAGAGTTGTAATGGTATTTGAAGATGTACACTAGTCTCATTTTGAATGTCTGCATCAAGTAACAAACGTTGAGCGCCAATAAATGTGATAGCCGCTTCGTCGGCCATTCTGATCAATGAACCAGATGCGTACTGAGTGCGGAATGACGCACTATCGAACCAAGCGCATTGCAACGCAACATCAATGGTCGCTGGGGAAAGTGTCGCAGCACTAGTCCCCGAAAGCAGAACACTACCAATATGTATATCGCAAGCAATACGATGTAGTGCCGCTTGAAAGTCCTCTGTTGCCGATTTTCTAAAATAACTTTGTCTAAATCGTCGCGATTCAACAGGCTCGAGTAATTCATACAGCTCATGGAAGTTAATGAATTCCCCACACCACCATCGTTGGGCTATTTGTGCACCAATTCCGGACAGTACATTGAGATAATCAGTAATATCTTCTCTATCTTCGTACACAGGGGCTTTGATGTGCTCGAAGTTTGTTTGCCCTTCTGCAATCATACAAAGATTCAGATGTACAGCGCCAAATAGCCAGTGATGCGTGAGAGTCGCCAAATTATCTTTTTGTTTGTAATAGCTGTCGCTTATCCAATTCACCGGGATTGGTTGGCTCGAAGGAGTTGAGGTTTTGATTAACGCGGCCTCTATTGCAGCCACAAATGGAGTTCTGACAAGTTCGTCGAAGTCCTCTCGCTCGGTCACTACCACCCCTGCAGTCGCAGCCGCACGTATACAAGCATCGCTAATTATGTTCTTTTTCTGTCCGTCGGGTAGAGAAGCTGCGAGCAACATTAAATCATCCAAATTACCTTTTTGAATCAGCATTTGAACGCGAGGTAACCATATGTCCGGGCTATTTTTGTCGACTAACCAAGCGAGATTTTCAGATGTATCAGCGATAACGCCAAGCTGTGTAAATGCACTGGCAAAAAACGTGAGTTCATCAGAACCAGCCCTTGAATTATATTTATTGGAAAATTGGCATAGGGCTCTGAACCGATGAAAGGCTTCTTCACCGCAAATTTCTGCCTGAATAATATCCCCTCGAGACAGTAAGGCCAGACCAAGTGCAGCAACGTGTAAAATATCCGTTTCATGCCTGGAGGCTATAGACTCTCGTATCACACTTTCCTCTGAGGTTAGTGTCAGTGTAAAAGATATGAGCCTAGCTAGATCGCTATCCTGCATCTGAAATTGACTACCATCAACCATACGAGCTTTCAGATGCGCTAACCGGTAGGCATCTGAAAAATTTGCAGTTTCAAGCGCAGCGCTCAGGGCTTCTGACAATAATATCTCAAATAAAGCTTCTGAATATCCTTCTTTTAAGCGACTCATGATCCAGTCACGAGTTAAACCTGTAATAAGATTGTTGGGGTTACCAAGCTTCGCTTGGACTGTCCATAACCAGTTCACTCGTAGTGAAGTAGGTGCCTGGTGTTCAAGCCAGTCTGCAATAACAGGCATTAATTCATTGATTCGACTCTCAAAGCCATCAGTTGCACGTACGAAAACAGCCAAACTTTCATGGAAGACTTTAAGACCAGCCACAGACGAATGGAGCAAGTGCTCTACTTTATCCACATCTGGTTCCACCGCCTTAATTTTGGTAGCAATCTCAGAGAAGGCTGTCTTAGGCCAGAAAAAAGTAAAGGCACAGATAAGCCTTAGCGCATCCTTTTGGCTTGGAGCGAGACGTTCCCATAGAGATGCATAGTAAAATCGGGCGTCTTGGCTCAAGTCTCCCTTCAACTGCTCAATATCCCAACTAGATAGTCTGCGGCCCGAATGTTTCAATTCTGAAGTTGCATAAATAACGTGAAGAGGATGGCCATTAGTTTTCTTACGAAGAGCAGATGCTGCACTCTGTAGTTGTTCTTCAATTTGTCCTTCACTTTCAAAACCAGTTGTAAGCCAGCCTTCCTGAACTGTTCTACGTAGATAAGAAAGTACTGCACTCTCAGACATTGCAGGCAATGTGTGCCACTCAGATTTTGGTGCAAAGGCGAGCAAATCCGCTGGCAACTGTTCATCATTTACCGGTTGAGTGCCGACGAGCAGTACCATATTTTCCGGGCAGGGAATTACCTGACAGAAAAGGTCATCTAGTGGCCGTTTATCCTCAGCGTTGATACGCCAGACATGATCCAAACCATCAAGAATGAGCACAAATGGCTTTCCCAGTACTTTGTAGTGGGCAGCACATGCCTCCAATTGTGTATGTAAGCCTCCACCAGTCTTCGGAACATCCTCGTGAAACTGTTGGATCTGTGCCAGAATGGATTGCTCGACAACGTAGCTATTAACCCGGTCGCGGCCTCGCTCGGTTGTCGACAGAAAATAGTGATGGCGAACCGTTGGGATACCTTTTTCTGCAAGCGTGTCGCACAGTGCGCTCAGGTAAGTACTCTTTCCGCGTCCTGGTGGACCAGTCAGCACAATTGACTTCCCGGTAGCATTAATTGTGCTCTGGACAAATTCTTGATGGAATATCTCATCAGGAACCTCATAACCTTCTGGAACAACAAAATCCTCTGGCAAAGGAGCTGGAGGTGAAGCTCGCAAGATAGTTCCAACCTCTGCCAGTTTGATCCAGCCATCCGGCGCAGGGAGATTTTTTTGCGTCGCCCAATTCAGTGCCACATATTTTAGATTAGCGATTCCCTCTGGCGTACCATGCAGTCGAAGGCGAGCATCAACTTCATGCTCCAATGCAAGATAGCCCTTATCGCTGTGTCGAATGCGTAATTGGTTGAAAAACGCTTCGCATTCCTCAATGCTACCGAGTTCAGTTTCAACTCTGGAGCGCTGAGGCTCAGGGATCTTGGAAAAATGAATCCTATCTAGCCCCAGACAAGCTTCAATCGCTGCATCAGGTCGACGGTTAGTTATTAGCGAGATTTCGCCAATACGTGCTGGATCGAGCTGTTTGAAAGCATCGAACCATTTACGTAGCATCGATCTAGACCGTTCCGTTTTGCCCGTTTTCTCTAGCATCCAATCCCAAGATAGAAGATGCGTGTCAGAATCTGGAGTGAACTTGATCTGTTGAAGGTCAACAAAGCCATCACTTCGTTCGATGACGATATCATCTAGTCCCTGTGGTGCTTCGTTTTCATTATCACATTCAAATTTCACGCGGCTATAGCGCGTCGGTGCATCAAGCCAATCGCACAGGACCTTAAGGCCCTGACGATTTTGATAAATATAACCAGCTGCAGTGATGGCGGTTTTCTTAATATCTTCACTCATAGCATCAAGGGATGTTTAGTTCGGTTTTGATCCAAGTGTCCAAAGTGTCTACACGTACAAACTGGGTCGGAACAGGATATGGCGGATGAACCATCCAGTAGTACACATCGCGGCTTACATAGAGTTCAATATTCCTTAAAGGTACACTCTCATGCTGTGGCCACTGGAGCAGTTCAAGCAATCTTGAACGGTGATTTTCGAGAAATTTTCTGCGGTCTAAAATACGACTGAATTGTCCTGCCCTGTCATTCTCTGCCTTGCCAAATATCCGATCACGAAGACGACGGCTATCTTTCATTGTATATGGCGGCTGGTTGTACTTGCACTCTACCGTCACAAGCAAATTATCTTCCGGCCAGTATACGAAGACATCGAAGTCGCCAACGTCATCAAATTTCTCTCTACGGAATCTTCTAAAGAAATCGATACCTCGCAGAACATATGGTGTATGTCTGCGAAAAATCTCCTCTGTACGAAGCTCGAGGCGCTTTTCAATGCTTTCCTTAACATCGCGAATGACGGGCTTAACATGAGGCCAATCAAATTCTGCTGGCAAATAACCGTCTCGTACCGCCGACATCCAAATATATATTGCCCGGCTTGCTGATTCGGCCCCCCAACGCAGGTCGGTACCATCAATTACCAGTGGCTTAATTGTGTATCGGTCGATTCGCTTGTTACGCTCCCAGTATGGGATATCTCCCTCATCGATATCCCGTCCAGCAAGCCTGCGAACACCTGTTTCCGAAAGAGTCAGAAAAGCAACGATTTTTTGGGCCTCAGAATAGTCAAGTCTATCGATACTGTCAGACAATACTTGCGCGAGGCGATCCGGTGCAGCAACATAAGACAGTGAAAGTTCGTCGCCAAACCCATATTGTTGAGCTTGCGATAAAACAGCGAGAGCAGTGAGCATGTTCTGCAGTTCGAAGCCCAAATCGGTTATAAAAGCCTCTTTGAGTTTCTCTGACGACAGTAAATCTACCGATTCACCTTCTACCGCATCCTTGTCATTTGCACCGAGTCCCAGTCTGGATTTTGCGTACTCCCTTGCAAAAACCGCCTCACGATCATCAAAACCTGCCGAATAGAAAACTTCTGGAATATACGAGTCGTCGATTTCAACTCCCCCCACATCTATGCCATTGTGAAGGGTATCACTGGCACCAGTCAGCACCATGAACCAATCAACCAAACCTACTAACTCCCGTAGTACATCCTCTGTAACGTCATCTACACCGTTTGAAGATAAACTGACGGTCTTTTCCAACAGATATCGATAATGCCGAGCCATATCTCCGAATTCTTTGCGTGCCTGTTCAATCGCATCAAGTCTGTCGTACTCAACTTCATGAGCAAGACTCAACCGGGCTCGTTGGATTCTAGTCCTCTCAGTAACAAGGAGGGCATCGTGTTGCTCGATGAATGCCTGCAGAAGCTGATGCCTATCAAATGCTGCAAGTCGATTCTCAATGTGAAGACGCATGCGAGCACTGGAAGGATCAATCCTGGCCTTGGCATCTGACAGTTCATACCTGCCAGGAATAAACCCAAGCCCCATGATTTCTGCGGCCAGTCTTCTACGTGCAAGCTTGTAATCGGTAGGCGAAGGAATTATAGGGTATACATAGTCGGGGACATCAATATTACGGGTCATGACTTTTAAATGATAACGAGCCGCTTGCGACGCTATATGAGTAAATCGTTGAGCAAATTCATCAGGCATCTGCAAACCAAGTACTGCATGACATTTTTCAAGCGTTTCCAGTAAGCAACGAACCTCGAATGATCCATCCTTGGAAAGATTTAACCCGGCAAGCACTGCACGTGTATCAACTTGAACGTGAAATACATCGGGGTTGTGGGAATCCGGGATGACTGAAGTCACCACGTGTTTAAATTCGTCTAAAGAAGAAGGACTCTCTTCAGCTTTAACCAGACTAGATGGATCAGGGGAGCAGGAAAACAAAACATGCGGCTGCCTAAATAGAGAGATATCAGACATCATTTTTCTGCAGCGATAGCTACAGTCGGCCAGAAGTTGGGCAAAAAGGCCTATCAAACGTCCATCTTCAAAGCGTAATTCTTTGGGTATTTCTATTAATGTTTGGACGGTACAGGAACCAATCGATGTTGAGTATGCCATCGCTTTGTGATGACGCGATTCAAGTCGAACGACACCTTCAGTTGAAGAACTCAACGCCCATCCGATAGAGCTGTCTGGAAATACCTTGGGTGCGCGAGACCAGAATTCTGTCAATATCTTGAAGCGCCAAGAAGTACCCCAGTGAGGGTCTAGCCCAATGAAGTTAGGTGCAATCGCACCTTCGACAAGTACACCATGCATGTCTTTGAATGATGCAAACAAGTCTACTGTTCCACGGGAAAATGGGCTGAGCGTCCCCTCTTGAGCATCAGCAAATTTCCAATAACATTCTAATTCCTCCAGATCTTTGAGACTATCAAAAATCGTGATGAAATCCGCTAATGGAAACAAACGAGTTGGCTTTGAGGGGAGATTGATGGAATTAAACGCAGTACCCGCGAGTGTAACGACAACAACGATGTGAAGCTCGTCGACGCCAGGTTCTGCACCATCTCTAGATAGAGAAAGGAAACGTCCATCATCAAGACGGAAGAAAATCGGCGATCCACAACTCACCTTGGCGTATATGCTTTCCGCTGCGTTTGACAGACGGTCATTCGATGTGTGGTCACATGTGCAAATGAGATATATCCCAGAATTACCCGGTATAATACAACTGATAGGCAGGTCTTTGCAGGCGGTGCCGTCAACATATAGAGTCAAAGGCCCCATAAGGGTTCTTTGGAATCGCTCAGCGACGAACTCTGCAAGTTTCCTGTGTGTAGAGGGGCTAATCCCGTTCAGATTTTTGTTAGCCCAATGGTCAATAATGAGACCCGGAGCACTGCGTACTGACATTGGTATCCATAACCCATCCATCTCGACAGCAAGGAAGGGTAGCGCCATGCCTTGCATCACTGCATTTCCGAACGCATCCGGTTTCAGCGGTGCTTTGAAGGTGCCAACAATAGTATCGAACGTACACCCTGCTTTCTTCCGACGGTTCGCTAGCTCATTGCCAAGTTGTTGAAGCAAAGACTTGCAAGTCAACCAAAAGTCTTCAGTAGCTAGTTCAACATCAGCACATTGGGCCTCGGTGTTGACAGAGAGCATCAACTCAGGAATCGATTCGATGATCTGCGCTTGCAGCGCAATGGCAAGATCCATATGGGCTTGTGCTTCTGGAATATGCGCATAGGTAATGCGAAATGCTTCTACGAAGTCAGACATTCTCTCAATGCAACTCCCGTAGAACATAGGGACGAAGTCTTGACCAAGCCGTACTTTGATTTGCCCCCAATCAGCCTCGGGGGAAAAATCCTCAAGCATTGGGAATTCAGGCCATGATGCGTATAATTCTGTTGTAAATACTTTAAAATCTATATAGCTATCAATCGATATACCTACCTGAGACTCAAATGGCAGCTCTAAAAGGACACACCAAGCAAAAATATGCTTTATGGGGCTACCTGTATTGGCTGGCCAGAGTTCGGAAGTAAATAATGCAACTGCTACGTCGAGGGTTTTGTATCGGCGAAATAAATTCTGGGTGGCTTCCAGATGCTTACAAAAGTATGTGTCTTCACCTACCCCATTCGTAAACAATTCACGATATCTGGACATATCGTGTAGCAAAGAATCATAATCAACCTTTTGCTCTGTTAGTTTTCTTTCCCGCTTTTCACGTGACTTCCTACCCACTTCATATCCTCCCTGTATGCATACGTTGACAGTCTATACGGTATCGAAGCATAGAAATTATTAATACGTATCATAATGAATATCTTGAGTCACTTACTGTACCGCCCTCACAAAAGTGCATAGCCTCACACTATCAAACACATCCGACAAACTGTTACATTTATGTTATTGCAACCATAAAACCCAATGAATTGATAAGTAATAAATTTTTCTTATTTCAACTAGTCACACTTCAGATTGGTTTACATAACTTTAGCGCAAATCACTGTTTGCCAATAATCACTTCTTCAAAAGCGGCTTTCACATTTTCATCCTCTGCTAACCACCTAAGCACTGTGCGCTCTAATTCATCATAAATCAGTACTGGTTCTTCACCTTTTTTTGTTTGTTCCTCAATAAAGAACCACAATTCATCGTCAATACAATCAAAGGCTTCAGTTGGATCAATCCACCCATTTTTAGGCATGTTGGCTTTGAGAAGCCGGATTGCTTCGGTTTTAACTGCGCCAAATAGCTTCTCACCGCGTTTTAAACCCGCCTTTCTTGCCTTTTCAGTTCTTTCTATTTGTTTTTTTTCGCTATGGGTAATCCAATCCAGCCGATCCCGGGCACCTTTCCATATCCCGCAATAATACTGTGCATTCTGGAGATGCAGACATGCTTCGCTCAATCGATGGTTAAATTGCTTAAATATAGCAAAATGATAATAACACAATGATAAATAAAGATATTTATCAAACTCTCCGTGCCATGCTGCTCTACGCCAAATATCATCTCCATCTTCTCTTATTAAGCTTTCACATTCACTAAGACAAAGGTCTTTCTCATTTTCAAAACGTGCCCTCAGGTTATCTAACCACTGCTGAGCTTCACTGTTGTACTGTTCCAACATTTTGATAGACGGTCTCATTGCCTTAAGACCATTTAGTTGATTTTCATAGACCCCACGCATTTCTTTAAACAGCAGTTCGATATCGTTTGGTTTCATATCTTATCCAAGGATGAGTTACATGAGCTAAAAGTAATTTTGGGGGGACAAGTAGGCGTATTCATAAACATGCCGTCTTACTTTAGCCTTTGCCCTGTCCGTATACAGCTAATCAGAGGCAAAGCAAAATGACCATATCAACAGTAAAAGTACTACGTTTACCCGCAGTTGTCAGCAAACTGGGGATCGCCCGGTCCACCATCTACGACTGGCTTAATGCCAAATCACCGCGCCACGATCCGGCGTTCCCGAAGCCTTATCCGCTGGGCAAACAGTCTGTTGGCTGGCTTGAGTCCGAGCTGGATGAATGGATATTGCAGCGCAAACAGGCACTACTCTGATCTCCTCTCTCTTCAACAGGCGACTGTCGAAGGAGCATTCTGAAACACCACATTAAATAACATTCACCTCATTCCCTTACCCGGCAGGGTAAGCCGCATCGGTGATGTCATTCCTGCGTTATTGGGATTGAAAAAAAGGAAATTGAAATGTCATATTTACCCCCTGCACTTCCAATGGTTAATTCTGCCATTCCTTTCCCCGTTGATGCATTGCCATTGATAATGCAAAACGCCATCAACTATCTTCAGGATGGTGGAAAAGTACCGACAGTACTTGCCGTGAACGCTGTTTTAGCGGCAGTATCATTGGCCTGCCATTCGCATATCAATGTACTCAATCCTTACACGGACATAGAGGAGCATTGTTCACTCAACATCCTGACGCTCGCTGATTCAGGGACGGGCAAATCGTCCGTCAGCAAACAGGTAATGAAGCCCTTTGATGCTTTCAGGGCTGAGTTGGCTGAATCACATCGGGTTAACCAGGCTGTCTGGCGTGAAGATTATGTCGTATGGAAAACCAGTTTAAAGGCACTGGAAAGTAAGTTGCGCGATACAGTTAAAAAAGACCTGTGCACAGACGAGGCCCAGGCAGCCCTGAAATCTCATGCATCGATTGAACCCCTCAAGCCCTTACTACCCACGCTGGTCTATAATGACACCTCGCTTGCCGCGCTCATCGCTGGCCTGAATGCCTATCCCTGCGCAGGTCTGATTTCTGATGAAGCCAGCAACTTCTTTGACGCACGTCTTAAAGATAATCTGGCGTTCTTCAATAAAGCCTGGGATGGCGATGTGTATGAGCATAATCGTCATCAGCGTGCCACCCAGTGCTTTAAACCGACGCTGACGGTGTCCTTGATGTTACAGCCTTCGCTTTTTTTCGATTACATGAAAAAGGATGGCGATAAAGCATTAGAGAGCGGTTTTTTATCCCGCTTCCTCTTTTCAAATATCACCCCGAACAACACGCTAAGTTCCTGTGTGTTTAGCTACCATTATCGTCCGGATACCGCATACCGTGATGAAAGTGCTTTAACCTGCTTTCACGACCTTATTGGTAAATTGCTCGGGCAGCAGCTTAAACAAATTAATTCAGGTGAAGGTAAGAAGAAGATTCTCAAGCTTTCACCTGAAGCTGAAGCACACTGGGAGAATATACGTGAGAACTGGCTGACATACACACTCCCGGGTTGTGCCTGGTCGTATATCAAACCCATGGTATTGAAAGCCAGTACGAATGCGTTACGTATCGCTGCGCTGCTGAATTACTTCACCAACCAGGAGGACGACATTATTACTCTTGATGTTATTTCGCGGGCGTCAGCGATGATGAACTGGTATCTCAACCATACCGCGGCCTGGTTTTATCAGTTCACGGATGAGTATAAATTTCAGCAGGATGTACAGGTGCTGACCCAGTGGATCCAATATAAATTCAGGTCCACTAACGGCTTACCGTTCAAAAAGAACGATGTAATTAAATATGGTCCGAACAAATTTCGCCGCAGCGAAAGACTGGAACCGTTGCTGAATGCCATCATGAACACAGGTGCTTTCACTTATATTGTCAAATCTCCTGAGAACCCGGCGATTTATATTACCTGGCTCATGAACGATGGTCGCTATATGCCATTTTATGATGATAAACAGCCGCCTTCGCCTCAGAACCCTGCTTAGCCAGAATAGCTACCTCATACCTGAGCACTATTTTGGATAACACAACAATACACAGGCTCGTGGTCCGGAGGAGATCGCGAGCCTTATCCCTCTGAAAAAATACACAGTGATACATTGCTCCTCTGCTACAACCGCTACTGTAGCGAACTGTAGCGACATTCTGGAAAGCACCCGCAAATGAAATATGCTCTTTTGCTCACAAATCGTTCAACCAAGAACAGGCGGATTCACTTCACTACACTCTGGCGATGTAGCACTACAGCTCAGAAATGTAGCATCGTGTTATCGCCTTTGTCGCTACAACGCTGCTACAGTCGTTTCTGATTGTGGTTTTGATTGGGCCTCTTAATAATTCAGGACTGGCTGCAACCAAAATTTCTGTGCTCGTCAGAATTATCTTTGCTAAATCGCTTAGCCAGATAAGACAGTCTTCTCATGATGGTTTCGTAATCCCATAAGAAATTTTTCTCATAGGTATTCAGACGGAAATCACCTTCAAAGACAAATTCTATCAGGGGATAATAATTCTTTTGATAATCCTGCTGAGCATTAAGGTTCAACGTTCTGACCCATGCCTCCATAATCATCAATCCCAGACAGTGAATGTACTGTCCTTCTATCGGATAATAGGTACCAGCACTACACCAAGCATCGTTATTTAGCATCAATGCCACATGATAATGTTTCTTCCCTTTTTCTTCACCAAACTCTCTGGCCCATACATAGCGAACTTTGCTGAGATGAACTCGCTTTCCCTGTTTTATCTTTCTCTTCTGCGTGAATTTAACCTGTGATTTTAAGGACTCAATAAAGCGAGTTATGACTGCATGGTCAGCCTTATAGCTTTCATAATTGGCATCAGGAAACCTAAGAATAATATTCAGAATAAACGTCCTTGGGTATTCACGCAAGGAACTCTGCAGCGTTTCATGAATACGATTGATGTGATACTGATTATAACCCATATTGTTGCTCATACTTCAGTCCTTTTGTTATTCATCTCAATACAATTAGCATAGAGAGTTAATTAATACATTCAACTTTACATTCTGAATAATTGTCAGCACTGTTGTTGAAACAGTATTAACCCATCTTTATTATTTTAATACCAATCAGACATGTAATATTAAATGATAGACATTTTTGCTATAGAAGAAGGAAACATTAACTTCAGACAATTAACTTACATAATATAGTCAGCAGTTACTCTGAAGTTATATATTCGAGAGAAAATAAAAGCTCTCATTATTACGGATCTTTTGTTCCACATTTAGTTAAATCTATATTGCAGATATTTTCGTACCTATATCACTTAAGCGAATGGCAAAAGACTCAGATTCCCTCTCTATGGCTTATTGATCTGTCATGCCGATCGATGCTTACTCAATGATAGTCAACAACTATCAATTGATGATTAATCGATCGTTTTTGCAATAGATAATAACGATCAATTTCTGATAACCGATCTGTATTAACGATTATCCCAACAGACCACGAATGCATACGATCAAGCTGCTTCCTGCATGCCGGGAAGTGGCTTTTCACCATATAAATCACACATTAAAGGAAAGATTTAATTGAACATTCGCACAGTTCTTTTTCTCTGCTCATCGCTGACAGCGACTGCTGCACAGGCCGTTACTCCCGAACAACAGTGGGGTGACTGGTATGGCTACATCAATGCCATGGAGTTTGAAATTAGCACCGACAATGCCACCGGAGAGCGCCTGACGCTGACCTGCTCAGACGAGCATATGACCCTCTCCTACAGTGTGCCTGCAAAGGACTATCGGGCCTCAGCCACCGGTATAAGCATTAACGCAACCTCATACGCTACGGGCGAAACGGCCTTTATTGCGCTCAAAAATACCAATGATCAGCAGCAGATAGAGATCACGATGAGAGATAAGCCCCTTCCGGGAACCTTTAAAACCGCGGGGTTGCGCGAAGCGTTGAATGACCTGAGCTGGCAGGACTGTATCAGCCATTAAGGCTCATGAGAGGCCCTGGTCATAAAGACTCACTGGGTTATCGATGATTGCGAAAACTTCACAACTCACGATTCAGGATGTAAAAATGAAGGCACTAATTTCACGACTCACCGTCATTTCAGCTCTGCTATTTCCCGCTTTAAGCTCTGCAGTGGTTATCCCCGGAAATATACACCACGGACGTTACACGTTCTTTCTGACAGAGGAAGGCGGCGAAATGCTGCGCGATATGAACGATGCTGCAGTGAGCGTCAAGCTCAACAATAAAGCAGGCTTCGCTGTTGAGGCGCAAAGAATGGCCGCTGCAGCGAATATTTCGCCTTTGCTTTATGCCGCATCGCCGCTTGAAGAAAACTTTATCCGCTACGACAGTAAACCCGTTAAGGCCCTGACCTGCCTTATCACTTCCCGTAATATGCCGGGCACCAACAAGAATTATTCATGGGAGGAAACCTACTGTCTGGATGAAACCGGTGCAGCTTACATTGGCACCCAAGGCTGGCCGTCACGCACAATATTCGACAAAAGCTGTGGGGTGGGTGCATCTGACTGCCCGGTCTATCTGAGCCTGAAAAATGATCCACCCACCCTGCGCAACGACTCCGCACAGTATGTGCCATACAGCAGCGCTCACCGTTCTGAGATGGTGCCCAATAAAACTCAGAATAAAGTACCCGCTGACGAAATTGTCGCTGAACAGGATGGATATGCGGTTCACTTTTCCCGAAGCAACAACTGTTCTGACAGCAGACTCACCGTTAAAAATATCAGCACAGGGAAAACTGCTGCGATCACAGGTGTCAACGGGTGCACATTTAATCCGAAAAAGAACGCTGTGGTTATCTATCCGGTCAATGAATACGTGAGCGTTTACAGCGGTACCACCAATACCTCTGAAGAAATAGCGACTGCCGATCTCCCTTAATCACTCACCTGACCCGGTATAGACATTCTTCTATACCGGTCATTATGGAATTCCCATGAAAGCTAATCACCTTCAAGATGATAAAACTCCCCTGACCACATCACCCGGTCTTACCTGGCCTGTAGTCTTCTGCGTCGCCGGAATAACGCTTCTGCGAAGCAAGTCTGTCGTGTGTCAGACGATAGGGGCCAGCCTGACTACACTGTGCCTGGTAACGCTGATAAAAAAACTCGCCACTCTGGTCTGAGGGGTTCGCTACCTGGCAAAGCCAAATGTGCACCTGAGACGGGACCAGAAGACACTCCTCCCCTGATAAAAAACCCTGGCAAAACATACAAACAATTAGTCAGGCGTATTGTTATCCATGATCTGGCGGTGCTGGCAGAGGCAAGGCTCAGGGATGACGCATTTGCTTTTTCTGTATGCAGTAAAGCATACCGGCATTTTCCCTCATTCATCCGACGAAGGTATCCCCAGGAACAGTACCTCCGTTTTTTGAGGCAGCATCTGCCTATTATCCTTATACGTTTACGTCAAATCTGGGATTACACGTCCCCCACTTTACTCCCGTCTCAAGACAATGAGACATAGCCACCTGCTTCACCCTGGACATTTTATCTTTCGACCACGCCACTCTCCGGAGTGGCTTTTTCTGTCTATTTAAGGAACTAGTTATGACCCGTTTAGCCAGCCGCTTTGGCCGTATAAACCAGATACGCCGTGACCGGCCTCTGACCCACGAAGAACTGATGAGTCATGTGCCCAGCGTGTTCGGGACTGACAAGCATGAATCTCGTTCAGACAGGTACACCTACATCCCGACCATCACCATCCTCGAAAGCCTGCAGCGTGACGGCTTTGAGCCGTTCTTTGCCTGCCAGACAAAAGTTCGCGACCAGAGCAAGCGGGAGCACACCAAGCATATGCTTCGCCTGCGTCGCGCCGGACAACTGACCGGCCATCAGGTGCCGGAAATCATTTTGCTTAACAGCCATGACGGCTCATCAAGCTACCAGATGCTGCCGGGGCTGTTTCGTGGAGTCTGTACCAACGGACTGGTCTGTGGTCAGTCATTCGGCGAAGTTCGGGTACCGCATAAAGGCAATGTCGTCGAGAAGGTGATTGAAGGGGCTTACGAAGTGCTCGGGGTCTTTGACCGGGTGGAGGAGAAACGCGAAGCGATGCAGTCGCTGGCGCTGCCAGCCCCGGCTCGTCATGCACTGGCGAATGCTGCACTAAAGTATCGATTCGGTGAGGACCACCAGCCAGTCACGGTATCGCAGTTGCTGACCCCACGTCGCCGGGAGGACTACAGCGATGACCTGTGGACCGTATACCAGCGCGTGCAGGAGAACCTGATGAAAGGTGGATTGTCAGGGCGAACCGCTCAGGGGAAAAGCAGCCGCACACGTGCAGTTACCGGTATTGATGGCGATGTGAAGCTCAATCGCGCCCTGTGGGTTATGGCAGAAAACATGCTCGAATTTTTTGGGCGTTAAACAACAGTTCCGGCATAAGGGAGATAATTTAATGGATACACAAAATCATCAGTTCGCTGAGCTGACAGCAATTACCGCCTCAGTGGTCCCTGATGAGTTACGCATTGGCTTCTGGCCGAAACATTTTGGCTCCATCCCGCAATGGATAACCCTTGAACCCCGAATCTTTGCCTGGATGGACCGCCTGTGCACTGACTATCACGGCGGTATCTGGAACTTTTCGACGCTCAGCAACGGCGGCGCTTTTATGTCTCCTGAGTCGGAGGATGATGAAAAGTGGGCATTGTTTAACAGCATGAACGGCAATGGAGCAGAACTCACCAGTGAAGCAGCTGGAATAGTCGCCTGTCTGATGACATACAGTCACCACGCCTGTCGCACCGAGTGTGATGCAATGACTGAGCACTATTATCGCTTACGCGACTTCGCGCTGAACCATCCAGAGTGCAACTCAATTATGCATCTCATCGACTGAGGAGAGTCAAGCATGAGTACCGCGTTATCCCCATTGTCATCACAGCCTGAACTCTTTCCGCTGGCGGTTATGGCTCAACATGGTTGCCTGCTTCCCGCGACTTCCGGATTGACACCCTATGCCCAACGGACCATTCGCCGGGCTATCAATCTGCTGGATAAATATCTGCGCCAGCCCGGCATATCTTTTACCTCAAGCACTGCTGCCCGTGACTGGCTTCGGTTACAGCTGGCAGGACAAGAACGGGAAGTGTTTATGGTGCTCTATCTCGATAACCAGCACCGTTTACTGGAGAGTGAAACGCTATTTGCCGGTTCGGTTAACCATGTCCAGGTCCATCCCCGTGAGGTAGTGAAGTCAGCGCTTCGCTTCAATGCTGCTGCTGTTGTGCTGGCGCATAACCATCCATCCGGTGATCCGGAGCCCAGCCAATGTGACCGCAACATTACGGGCAGGCTTAAAGAAGCGCTGGCACTGGTTGATGTGAACACTCTCGATCATCTGGTTATCGGTTCAGATGGAATTGTGTCGTTTGCAGAGCGAGGCTGGATATGAGGGCACTTCAATGAAATCTACTGACTCAGAGAACGATTCATTTCTCCAGTGGGGTCTGAATCGTAATGTGACACCTTGCTTTGGCGCTCGTCTGGTACAGGAGGGAAACCGGCTGCACTATCTGGCCGACCGGGCCAGTATCACCGGAAAGTTCAGCGAAGCAGAATGTCTTAAGCTGGATGTGGCATTCCCGCATTTTATCAGCCAGATGGAATCGATGCTGACTACTGGTGAAATGAATCCTCGCCATGCCCACTGTGTCACCCTGTACCACAATGGTTTCACCTGCGAAGCCGATACCCTTGGCAGTTGCGGCTACGTATACATCGCCGTTTACCCCACTCATCGTTAACTACTTTTACAAGAGCAAATATGAAAACTCTACCTGCAACAACTCCGCAGGCGGCGAAGCTATGTCTGTCGCCCGTAACTGTCTGGCAAATGCTGCTTGCACGCCTGCTGGAACAGCATTATGGCCTGACACTCAACGACACGCCGTTCAGTGATGAAACGGTAATTCAGGAACATATCGATGCCGGTATATCTTTGGCTGATGCCGTTAATTTTCTGGTGGAAAAGTACGGGCTGGTTCGTATTGATCGCAGAGGATTCAACTGGGAAGAACAGTCCCCATATCTGCGGGCAGTCGATATTCTGCGGGCGCGACAGGCAACTGGTTTATTGAAAAGAAATCGTATTAGCGCGGCACGGTGAACATTGGGAATAGCCTTCCTGATTCACACTGCAGCTTTCCTTACTTATTTACTCACTCCAAAAAGCACCTGCCGATGCTGGTTGGTGCTTTTACTTATTTGGACGAAATATCATGCAAATAGAAGCTGTAATTTTTACTGGGCACATTATCGCAAGTACAATCCGGGAATGCTGGGCCGTCGTTGTTGATGGTTTTGACGCATGCGGCGAACAAGCTTATGATCCAGCATAATTTCTTTTCCTCATGAAGGGACGGGTATGGGTAACAGAATGTGGATGATTCGCGGTGACGGCGGCAAACTCTATGACGATTTTCGCGATAAGAAAATTGTAGGCATCGGTTGGTCTCAGCTGGCTCCATTAGTGAAACCCGGCCTGTCCCGGGCCCAGTTACTTGCCTTATACCAGGAAGCAGACCCTTTGACAAAGCTGGGAACAGCCCGTTCTGGTGCATCGCAGGTCTGGCGTTTTGTGAATGAGATCCAAAAGGGTGATTGGGTTATTACCTATTCGCCAGCCAACCGTACTTATTTGTTAGGCAAAGTTATTTCAGACTTCCAATATCATCCTGAATGGGTGGAAGAGGGGATGGGTATCGCTCGGCAGGTTAAATGGAATACTCAAGAAATCGACCGCGATAGACTGTCTGTTGCTACCAAGAATACATTAGGTTCTACGCTGACGGTTTTCCAGCTTCCAGAGTATGCGTTAGAGGAGCTTTTGCAGGATAAGAAACCCACTATAGATGTCATTATTCAGAATCCAATTACTATGGATGAAGATGAAGTCGTTTCTGATCCGCTCCGCGATATGGAAATGCTGGCGTTTGAGGGTATCAAAGATCGCATCAACTCTCTTGATTGGGACGAGATGCAAAATCTGGTTGCCGGAGTTTTACGCAGCATGGGCTATAAAACGCAGGTCTCTCCTGCGGGAGCAGATCGGGGTAAAGATATCATAGCTTCACCTGATGGGTTCGGTTTTGAAAATCCGCGTATTATCGTTGAGGTAAAGCACCGCAGGGAACAGATGGGAAGCCAACAGATACGTAGCTTTATCGGTGGTCGCCATAAAGATGATCGCGGGCTTTATGTTAGTACAGGGGGCTTTACGAAAGATGCTCGATATGAAGCCGACCGTTCGACAATACCACTGACGCTCTGGACACTTGATGATCTTGTCCGTGCGCTTATTGAGAACTACGAGCAAGTTGATATCGAGACCAAACTTTTAGTACCTCTGAAGAAGACTTTCCTACCTGCCTGAATCTTGCTTTGATAGCCATATCAGTGTTCTACTGGTATGGCTTTATACCCACTCGAAATGTCTATTTCTTGTACGGATTTTAACTTGTGGGTACAAGTGCGGGTATAACTATTTATGCCTTCTAATAAACTATATTGATATCAGTCTATTGGGTTTGAAATTCGAGTCCGGCCTTCGCACTTATCCCCTTAACACCTCTCTCATGTACCATTCTACAAGCCCTTACGGCACGTCAATCGGCTTGTCGGCAGAACACAGTACAGCCTGTCGACAATCCTGCCTCTATTCATCATCTTCGACATCTGTACGTGCATAGTCTCGTTTGGTCCAATCGTTCCTTTATCAAAACTTTTATGATGGGCCACATTGTTTGCGTGTCTGTTGGATAGCGAATCCCACCTCGTCAGCAGAGAGTAATGTTCTTCATCAAAACCACTGGCAACGTTGTGTTCGACGGTCTCTTTTTATTCTCAAACTACGTGAACTTTGCTGCTTATCTACTCTCCCCAAATCCATGCCAAAAAATGTGAACCTCATCCCTGAAGCAAATCGTAATCTCTGAAATCGATCTGTATCGTAAACTTTACTTTACACTTTTAGTGATGTAAGTCACAAAATTAAGCGCGGAGGGTGATCGCAATCTCACAATAGCCTGGTATACAAAATCGACAATGTGAGCGGAAAAGAGGCTGGAAAGTTAAGTTTTCACTGCTTTCTCTCTTTTACCGCGTCTGGAGGGAAACTGCAATTCAAAAGATAAAAAATAACTTGTTGAAATTGAGTCAGTAAAAAAATGCTATGTGATTTAAATCACGCGTATTTACAGATTTTATGATTTACGCCAATGGCGAATATTGACGGAGCTATTTTCTTCATGAATTAAATCTTGCATAGTGCCCTCACATTATTTCTCCCCCTGAATCAGGAGGCGGATAGTTATATTCCATCAATCTTTATTGATGGACCAGGTATGCTTTACTTCACATTAATACGAACATGACCACTGTTAACTGGAGAAACAAAATGAATTATCCGGCAGAACCCTTCCGTATTAAAAGCGTTGAAACTGTATCTATGATCTCGCGTGATGAGCGCATCCAAAAAATGCAGGAAGCGGGCTACAATACCTTCCTGTTGAACTCGAAAGATATCTATATCGACCTGCTGACGGACAGTGGTACGAACGCCATGAGTGATAAGCAGTGGGCCGGGATGATGATTGGTGATGAGGCCTACGCAGGCAGTGAAAACTTTTATCATCTGGAAAGAACGGTTCAGGAGCTGTTTGGCTTTAAACATATTGTTCCTACGCACCAGGGGCGCGGGGCGGAAAACCTGCTATCGCAGCTGGCGATTAAACCGGGGCAATATGTTGCAGGGAATATGTATTTCACTACCACGCGTTATCATCAGGAAAAAAATGGCGCCACCTTTGTGGATATCGTCCGTGATGAGGCGCACGATGCCGGTCTGAATATCGCCTTTAAAGGCGATATCGATCTTAAAAAGCTGCAAAAACTGATTGACGAAAAGGGCGCTGAAAATATTGCCTATATCTGTCTGGCGGTGACGGTGAACCTTGCGGGCGGTCAGCCGGTCTCGATGGCGAATATGCGTGCCGTCAGGGAGTTGACGCAGGCGCATGGCATCAAAGTCTTCTACGATGCAACCCGCTGCGTAGAGAACGCCTATTTCATCAAAGAGCAGGAAAAAGGCTTTGAGAACAAGAGCATCAAAGAGATCGTCCATGAGATGTTCAGCTACGCCGATGGGTGTACCATGAGCGGGAAAAAAGACTGCCTGGTGAATATCGGCGGGTTCCTGTGCATGAACGATGATGAGATGTTCTCGGCGGCTAAAGAGCTGGTGGTGGTATATGAAGGGATGCCATCCTACGGCGGTCTGGCCGGGCGCGACATGGAAGCAATGGCCATTGGTCTGCGTGAATCCATGCAGTTTGAGTACATCGAGCACCGCGTGAAGCAGGTTCGTTATCTGGGCGATAAGCTGAAGGCGGCAGGTGTGCCGATTGTTGAACCGGTAGGCGGCCATGCGGTATTCCTTGATGCTCGTCGCTTCTGCGAACACCTGACCCAGGACCAGTTCCCGGCGCAGAGTCTGGCGGCAAGCATCTATATGGAAACGGGCGTGCGCAGCATGGAGCGTGGCATTATCTCCGCAGGGCGTAATAAAGAGACGGGCGATCACCACCGGCCAAAACTGGAAACGGTACGCCTGACTATTCCACGCCGCGTTTATACTTATGCGCATATGGATGTGGTGGCCGATGGCATTATTAAACTCTATAAGCATAAAGAGGATATTCGCGGGCTGAAGTTTATTTATGAGCCTAAGCAGTTGCGCTTCTTTACTGCACGTTTTGATTATATTTAATGGTATTGATAGCCCCATTTTTAAATGGGGCTTTTTGTTTTTTATTATCCGAAGATGTACAAATGACAGCCGTAATTATAATTAATAGTCAACAGGAACATTTATCATGGATATTAATGCCATTGAACGACAGAGTTCCCCCGGACTTATTAGCGGGACGATGCTTGTCATCGCAACAGTAGTCGGCGGGGGAATGTTCTCCCTGCCTATTGCGATGGCGGGAGTCTGGTTTCCCGGCGCCTCTGTTATTCTGATCGTTATTGCCATCATGATGTTATTAACCGGCCTGATGCTGGTGGAAGTGAACCTTCACTATGGTGCCGGAGCCAGTTTTAACACCTTTACTCAGGATCTATTAGGGCGAAAGTGGAATATCGTGGTTGGCATCGCCTTTGGTTTTGTACTCTATATTTTAACCTATGCGTATATCTCCGGGTCATCGGCGGTGATGGCGCAGACGGTGTTTAAATATAGCGGTTTTCGTTTCCCGGCAAACATCTCCGTTATTGTCGTCAGTATGCTGGTTGGCGTAATCGCCTGGTATAGCTCGCTGCTGGTCGGGCGGATCACCACCATTCTGATCGTCGGTAAGTTTGTGGCGTTCTTTGCCACGTTCTCCGGGCTAATCGGCCATATTGAGGTGGCGAAACTGGTCGATAGCGTCGCCATCGCACTGCCGAATACGCAATATCTGCCCTATATTCTGATGACGCTGCCGTTCTGCATTATCTCCTTTGGTTTTCACGGCAATGTGCCGAGTCTGGTGAAACTGTATGGCACCCACGGCGTATCCCATATTACGCGCTCCATCGTGATTGGCACCCTGTTTGCCGTGCTGCTCTATATCTTCTGGCTGGCGGTGACGATGGGCAATATCAGCCGCGCCGAGTTTTCGCCGATCATTGCCAAAGGCGGCAATATTGATGTGTTTGTGGAAGCCATCAGTGGGCTGTTTACCAGTCGCTATATGGATTTAATCCTGACCTTTTTCGGTAACTTTGCCGTTGCCAGTTCGCTGCTGGCCGCTACGCTGGGTCTGTTTGATTATATTGCCGATCTGTTCCACTTCCCGGCTTCTTACGATAATCTTTCAATGTCTTCTCGACATCATTCTTGTAATCTTCCTCT
>OGYM01000477.1_pt1 | contig 30985 bp, 27 predicted proteins | sample 1576491 | NCBI WGS metagenome assembly OGYM01 (sample SAMEA3541515, study PRJEB24748) | human gut metagenome | biome: human gut; feature: human-associated habitat; material: faeces | place: China | collected 2012 | reverse complement strand
GTCGGTTACGGCATCAGGAACGTCACGTCCTACAAAACCGGTAACGGTAGCAGGAGCACCTTCGCCTGCACTGTTAAATGCAACAATTTTATAGGTATTGAAACCATTGGGTACATTCGTTTCCTTGAATGACATGGTTTGGCCTTTGGTTGGTGATTCATAAGTTTTCACCAATTCGTCGTTTCGGTAGACTTCTACTTTGGTAATACTTGATAACGGATCTTCATTAATGGTTAGTTCCGGATTCTTCCAACTTAATGTCGCCTCATGTTTTCCTCCGGTTTCAGGGGTAAGCTTTAAATTTTCGGCGGCGGCGGGCGCATTAAGGTTATTTCTTAAAAATGGAATATACATCCCGGATATTTGTGCGTTTTCTCCCAATGTACCTAAATCAATTGCCTCTTTATTCTGAATGTCTATTTTTATCAGATTTCCTTCATAATCTTTTGTTGACAGTGCCCAATATAGACTCCCGTCCGTATGGTCGAATTCCATGGATTGGCGTAATTCTACTTTGGGTATATATCCTGTTTCGAGAATCTTTTGCTCTGTTCCGTCCTTTTTATTCAGCTCTACCAAATATCCGTTTTCTTTTATAGCATATAAGTGACCATCATAACTGGCAGCCAAAGAACTGTACATTGCGTTCAATATGGCTACATCTTCTGCATATCCGTCAGTCAGCCTTATTGTGACCAAGCGTGTTCTCGCAAAAAAAGCAGGATTTGATATGATCCAGATCCACGGTGACCGTATGTGTGGAAGTTTCAGTTCTTCCATTTACAACCACCGCACCGATGAATACGGCGGAACTGCCGAAAACCGTGCCCGTTTTGCAGTGGAGGCTGTTTCTGCCGTCCGCGAAAAACTGCCGGATATGCCAATCGATTACAAGCTTGCCGTCCGTCAGGAGAATCCACACTACGGAAATGCAGGTGTTATCGAGGATGAGCTCAGGGTATTTGTTCCAATGCTTGAAAAAGCAGGCGTTACAAGCTTCCATGTCACACTCGCAAACCATTCTGATCTTGAGAATACCATCCCACCGAAAAACCATCCGTATTTTAGTGAACCGGGATGTTTCCTGAAATTCTGTGATGAGGTAAGACAGTACACCAATCTTCCGATCTGTGGTGTCGGCGGACTTACCGATCCTGATTTTGTGGAAAAACAGTTAGCAGATGGCCGTATTCAGTGTGCTGCCATGAGCCGCCAGTTACTGGCTGATCCTGACTGGGTGAACAAGCTGAAAGATGGTCATGCAGACCAGATCCACCGCTGCGTCCGCTGCAACAAAAAATGTCTTGGCGGACTGATGCAGCATCAGGGAACACACTGTATTTATGAGAAATAATTTTTTAAAAAAGAATGTATCCGGATCAATTTCCTCCGGATACATTCTTTTTTATTTATTCTTACTTTTCTGTTTTTTCTTAGTGTTTAGGAACGATCTTCTCAATTCCACCCATATATGGCTGAAGTACCTTTGGAATCTTTACGCTTCCGTCTGCCTGAAGGTTGTTTTCCAGAAATGCGATTAACATTCTAGGTGGTGCAACAACTGTATTGTTTAATGTATGTGCAAAGTACTTCTTCTTATTTTCATCCTGTACTCTGATTTTTAAACGTCTTGCCTGTGCATCTCCTAAGTTAGAGCATGAACCAACTTCAAAATACTTCTTCTGACGAGGTGACCATGCTTCTACGTCAATAGACTTCACCTTTAAATCTGCAAGGTCGCCAGAGCAGCATTCCAGTGTTCTTACAGGAATATCCAGTGAACGGAATAAATCTACGGTATTCTGCCACAGCTTGTCAAACCACATCTTGCTTTCTTCCGGCTTACACACAACAATCATTTCCTGCTTTTCAAACTGATGGATTCTGTATACACCACGTTCTTCAATACCATGCGCACCCTTTTCTTTTCTAAAGCATGGTGAATAACTTGTTAAAGTCTTTGGCAGTTCAGATTCCGGTGTAATGGTATCAATAAACTTACCAATCATGGAATGTTCGCTTGTTCCAATCAGATATAAATCTTCGCCTTCAATCTTGTACATCATGGCATCCATTTCATCAAAACTCATAACGCCTGTAACAACGTTGCTGCGGATCATAAACGGCGGAATACAGTAAGTAAATCCTCTGTCAATCATAAAATCCCTTGCATAAGAAATAACAGCTGAATGAAGTCTTGCAATATCTCCCATCAGATAATAGAAACCGTTACCGGCAACCTTTCCGGCAGCTTCTAAGTCGATACCGTTAAACTTCTCCATAATATCTGTGTGATATGGGATTTCATAATCCGGCACAACCGGTTCACCGAACTTTTCAATTTCAACATTTTCACTGTCGTCTTTTCCGATAGGAACGCTTGGGTCAATGATGTTCGGAATGGTCATCATAATTTCCTTTACTCTTGCGTTTAATTCACTTTCCTTTGCTTCCAGTTCCTTTAAACGTTCTGCATCGGCATTGACCTTTGCCTTTACTTCTTCCGCTTCTTCTTTCTTGCCCTGTGCCATTAATGCACCAATCTGCTTTGATAGCTTGTTACGGTTTGCTCTTAACTCATCGGCTTCTGTCTGGGTTGCTCTTGCCTGCTCGTCCAGTTCAATCACTTCATCTACCAGCGGAAGCTTTCTATCCTGAAACTTATTTCTAATATTCTGCTTTACAATTTCCGGGTTTTCTCTTACAAATTTTAAATCTAACATTTTCCATAATCTCCATTTCAATTTTTCAATTCATTGCCATCATACAACGTTTTTTTATTCATTTCCAGTCTTTTATATAATTTTCCCCATAATTAATCTACGGAAACATCTTTTTGAATCACATCATTGACTTTTCTGCCCAGATCAGCATCACCCATACGTCCTGCCACAGCCTGCTGTAATGCCTGGTTTTCCTCATCGCCCAGCTCAATGTACGACTTTCCGTCAACAACCTCTTTAATGTAAGCAAAACAGCCGTTATTGCTGTGCATTACATTGATAATATATCCGTTATTGACTTTATCCAGCATACATAATGCGAAGCTTAACTTTCCACCCATTTCATGAAATGCATCATACTTCACAATGCCCACCTTCTGAAATGTATACTGCATTTTTTCGTAAATATCTTTCACTGCCGCACTGTTTTTCTCACCGACTGTCCGGATACTTTCAATCTCATCGAGATGTTCATGAATCAGACTCTCAATCGACTTTCCATCTGCACCTTCCATAAAGGAACGATATTTCTTTTTTAACTTTGCTGCCTTACAAAGCGCAACAATTGCAAGAATCAGCGTAATCAGGCTTACCCCGGCAAGTCCCAAGACAATATACAGGGTATCCACTGAAAATAAATCAAAAAAATTTATCATAATCGTTTGCTCCTATATTTATAGTATAAGTGTAAAAAATATTGAATTATTCATTTTTTATCTGTTTCAGCAAATCATAGATTCTTTCCAGCTCTGCCTGTGAATAATATTCAATTTCAATTTTACCCTTATCGTGTTCCCGGTTTTTAATAACGACTTTTGTACCCATAATCTTATTCATCTTTTCCTCAATATCCCGGTACACAAAATCATTCTGTGGCTTTTGTTTTTCCGGTTTTTCAGGACGGTTCAGATTTTTCATCAATTTTTCCGTTTCACGGACACTCATCTGCTCGTCAAAAATTTTCTGTGCTACCTGATACTGCTGGTCGCCGTCTTCTATTCCGATAATGGCTCTGGCATGACCATTGCTTAATTTGCCTTCCATAACCATTTCCTGTACACGTTCATCAAGCTTTAACAGACGCAGCGAATTCGTAATTGCCGCACGGGACTTTGATACCTTTTCCGCGACTTCATCCTGCTTTAACCGGTAATCTTTGATTAAACGCTGATATGCCTGCGCTTCTTCTATTGGATTTAAGTCTTCACGCTGAATATTTTCAATCAACGCAATCTCCATGACTTCCTGTGTAGAGTAGTCTTTTATAATAACCGGTACTTCTTTGACACCTGCCAGCTTTGCTGCACGCCATCTTCTTTCACCGGCAATAATTTCATAATACTTGTCCTTTTTCTGAACCAGAAGCGGCTGTAAGACGCCATACTGTTTAATCGATTCTGACAATTCAATCAGCGCATCTTCATCAAATACTTTTCTTGGCTGTTCCCGGTTTGGTTCAATCTGTGACAGACGAACTTTCATTTCACCCGGTTCTTTTACAACAACTTCTTTGACTACTTCCTTTACTACTACATTTTCATCTTCTTCCGATTCCCGGATAAGATTTCCCAATCCTTTTCCAAGACCTTTTGAAGATGCTTTGCTTTTCTTCGCTACTGCCATTTATTTTCCCTCATTTCTATTGTTCATTACTTCCTGTGCCAATAAGCGATAACTTTCTGCACCACTGGACTTTGTATCATAAATATTGATTGGCAGTCCGTGGCTCGGTGCTTCGGCTAACCGGATATTTCTTGGAATAATTGTCTTATAGATGTTTTGTTTCAAATTATCTTTTACATTTTCCACAACCTGTAATGAAAGATTGGTTCTGGAATCATACATTGTAAAGACAACACCCTCCAGTTCCAGATTTGGATTTAATTTTTTCTGAACCAGATGAATTGTATGTATCAGCTGTGTTAATCCTTCCAATGCATAGTATTCGCACTGAATCGGCACAAGTACTGTGTCTGCTGCAGTCATTGCGTTGACTGTCAGCATACTTAAAGACGGCGGACAGTCCAATATAATATAATCATAGTTTTTCCGGATCTGAGCAATACTTTTCTTTAAAATATACTCGCGGTCTTCTATATCAATAAGGTCGATTTCCGCACCTGCAAGGTTGACATTAGAAGGGATTACGTCCAGATAATCAAATGCTTCCTTACAGATAGCCTGTTCAATCGAAATTTCACCCAGCATAACTTCATAGATTGTATTTTCTTTTTCTTCTTTATCAATTCCAAGACCGCTTGTGGTATTTCCCTGCGGATCAATATCAATGACTAATACTCTCTGTTTTGCTTCTGCCAGGCAGGCGGACAAGTTAATTGCTGTTGTCGTCTTTCCAACGCCGCCCTTTTGGTTTGCAATTGCTATAATTCTCCCCATTTATTCTCCAATCCCGACGACATTCTTAATCAATGTTTCACGTGAAACACTTTAGCCGTCCAACATAAAAATGTTAAGGTCAAAAATTCAAAAAGTCTTATCATGCTCATATGTACATGAATAGCTTTTGACCCAGACACACCGTAAATATTATAGCATTTTTTATATTAGATATCTATAGAATTTTCCCATTTTATTTAATTTCATTTTTTCTTTATTTTCACTTGATTTCTATAAAAAGCCACAATGTTTCACGTGAAACACTTTTTTATTTAATTTTGCTTATTGCTTAATGTAATTTTAACTCACTGTCTGTTTCATTCAAAATTTAAAGCACCTGCAAAAATCAAACCCTTGTATAACCATTGCATTTTTTTAGAAGTATTTTCTCAGATATAAATACTGCATATCTATTTTTCTGCAAAATAAAAAATGGTACAAAGACTCATTTTCTTTATACCATTCTCCATCATTTTATTTATCATTTATCTATCGATATATTTGCAATCACACAATAGCAATTATTTTCTTTTATAAAAGCTGTTTTTATGAGAGCTATTTAATATCAACCAGATTATTTTTTATTGCAAATACAGCTGCCTGTGTTCTGTCTGATACCTCTATCTTTTTAAAGATATTTGATACATGATTTTTAACTGTCCGTTCACTGATACAAAGAGTAGATGCAATTTCTTTATTAAACATTCCACTTGCAATTAATTTCAAAACTTCAACTTCACGTTTTGTCAGTTCACTGAGTTTGTCTTTCATTACATCACGCTCTGCCAGACTTGAATTAAGCAATACTGTTAAGCTTGGTTCAATAAATGTTTCTCCATTATATACATCAAAAATTGCTTTTTTCAATGTTTCCGAATCTGAATCTTTTAAAACGTAACCGTCACATCCGGCATCCAATGCCTCAATCAGATAATCTACATCCTTATGAATCGTAAGCATAATCACCTTACTTTTCATTTTCTGCTGTTTCATAATCGACAACACCTGTAAGCCGTCAAGGTTTGGCATATTAATATCAAGCAGCACTACATCCGGGTGTGTCTTATTAATCAGATTCAGGCATTCATATCCATCGCTTGCCTCACTGATTACATCAATATCATGATCTAATTCCAATACTTGTTTTAATCCTTCCCGCACCATCAAATGGTCATCAGCTAATAATATATTAACAGACATTTATAATTCCTCCCAGTTTCATATTTTCTGTGTATCTAAAGGAATCCGGATTGTATAAGAAAGTTCTCCGTCTTTGTAACACACTTCCATTTTCCCCTGTAACAGTGCAATCCTCTCCCGCATCATATTCAATCCAAATCCGGTATTGTTTTTTGTACAATCCGTCGGTTTGTTCAAATCATATCCTTCTCCATTATCTGAATACAAAATGAGCAGTTCATTCTGCTTATCCTGCTTTATCGTAACCTGGATTCTTGTTCCCTTTGAATATTTAATAGAATTGCTGCATAATTCCTGTATTATCCGGATAACCGTAATTCCGATAATTGGATTCATTGAATCAGTATCGCACAGATAATCAGCTTTCACAACCATCTGTGTTGTTCCTTTTATTTTTTCAATTGCTGTATAAAATGTTTTTTCAAATCCAAGATCATCTAAAGACATGGGTCGAAGATCAAATATAATATTGCGCAGTTCGTTAATGGAATCCCGGATAACGTTATTATTCTTTTTCAATTCCAACTGTGCCCGCTGCTTATCTGTTTCAAAAATCTTTCCCACAAATTCATTTTTATGTATTAAAGCAGTCAGCCCCTGGACAACGGTATCATGAATATCTCTGGCAATTCTCTGACGGTCAGCCTCCTGCATATATATTACTTCATATGTATTATAAACCTTTTTAGCCCCGGTCGAATCTTCTTTCAACTTTCCAGTGCTTTGTTTCAGCAGCCGCTCCAGCTTTGCAATCCGGCGTGCTGTCTGGGAAACAGTCTGCTGAAGCCGTAGCTTTTCTTCTGCAAGAGCTGTCTTTTTCTGACTCAGCTTTTTTATCTCTGTCCCGTCAAATCCCTGAAATTCTTCCTCTGACATAAATACCAGGCTTGTTGCATCCTGATTCATTACAATTCTATCTATTGCCTGACAAATCAGCTCTGTCTCAATTTCAATCTTATGAATCTGCTCTTCCAGATTCTCTTTTTCTTCTTTTGCAGACTGTAATTCTTCCGTCAGATATTTTTGTATTTCATCCATCGTTGTCCCCTTATAGTACATGAATATTTTTTATATTTAATATATATTATATTTTATCACGTATTAATGCTTTTGCTATATATAATACTCTATTTTGTGGAATATTTAAAGTACTTTTCTACTAGATTATTTTAATCCCTGAAAATGTTTTTTTCATTTCTTTTGTGTTCGTTCATTTATCGTTGATAGTTCAGCCTTTTTCCATTATAATAGAAGATAATAATATTGGGACGGGTTACCCGTTATTTTATAACGATTGCTGCTATGCAGCGGAATGGAGATAGCTATGAATAAATGGAAAAAATTAGGTCTTGCTGCCGGAATGGGGACCGCAGCTTTTACAACCGCACATATTATAAACCAGTGCATTTTTCAGGCTGCTGTTTCAGATAAGATTACCGAAAACAAGTCAATTTTAAAATACAAATGGAGATTGGGAAATGTTGCCTATACCGTCTGCGGTAAGGGTTCACCGCTCCTTTTAATCCACGATTTAAAACCGGAAAGTTCGTCTTATGAATGGAAGCGCGTTGTAAAAGCGCTCGCTAAAAAACACACCGTATACACCATTGACCTGCTGGGCTGCGGCTATTCTGACAAACCGAATATTACCTACACCGCCTATATGTATACCCAGCTGCTCAATGATTTTATTGTAAATGTAATTGCACGCCGTGTAAGCGTAGCTGCGACCGGACAGTCTGCACCGCTTACCATTATGGCAGCTTACAACAATCCATATCTTTTTGATAAGATTGTTCTTGTAAGCCCTGAAGGCATCCGACATGCCATGATTAATCCGGGGAAGCACAGCAATATCCGTAAAATGCTTTTAAATACGCCGGTTCTTGGCACAATGCTTTACAATATTTTTGTAAACCGCCACGAAATCAACCGCAAATTTACAAACGAGCTGTTTGCATATCAGAATATGATTCCGCGTGAAACCTGCAAGGCTTACCATGAAACAGCGCATTTAGGCGGCGCTTCTGCCAAATACCTCTTTGCCAGTACACAGTGCCATTATACAACGGCCTCCATATCACGTGCTGTCAGCCAGCTTGATAACTGCATTTATATCGTATCCGGCGATAAAAACACCGACATGCGTGCCGTTATTAAAGAATATACCGACTTAAATCCTGCGATTGAAACCTATCTGATTCCAAATGCAAAGGTTCTTCCGCAGATTGAACAGCCGGAGGAATTTGTCAACACCTTAAACATCTATATTAACCAGATTTAATCTGTATACTGCCTGTGCGGTACGATAACAGATTGGTAACACTGTTATCGTACCGCACAGATACATCTTACAGACATTTACCGTTATATTCACTTAAAAAACAGCCGTGGCATATGTTCTTTTACATACGCTACGGCTGATTTCATTCTTTATCTGCCAGCTTATCTTTATACTTCTATCTACACTTATAATTGCACATTTTTTTCTGTACGTTTACCCCAACGGCTCTTTTGAGGGCAGTCCTGCTTTTCTCGGATATTTCTTCGGTGTCGGCTTCTCCTTTTTTACAAAGACAAACGACCGCTCAATGTCCGTTCCCGGCAGTGTCATCTTTTCCACGCTTTCAATTCTTCCGCCAAGCAGGGATACCGCCCTTTTTGCGCCCTCTGCTTCCGCATCAATATCCCCGGACTTATACGCAATGAAATATCCACCGGCTTTTACAAACGGCAGGCAGTATTCCACAAGTGTCGATAAGTTAGCCACAGCCCGCGACACACTAATGTCAAACTGCTCCCGGTAAGCTGCATTCCTTGCACCTTCCTCTGCGCGCGCATGTACCGCCGTAATACCCGTAAGTCCCAGCTGCGTAATCACTTCATCTAAGAATTTTACACGCTTATTTAACGAATCCAGAAGCACCACTTTTGCCTGTGGATAAGCGATTTTTAACGGAAGTCCCGGAAATCCGGCGCCCGTTCCTACATCTATAATAGAAAGCTCAGGATTTCCCGCAAACTTTTCACGGTATTTTCCGACGGCAAGGCTGTCTAAAAAATGCTTAACAAGCACTTCTTCATATTCCGTAATGCCTGTCAGATTCATAAAACCATTCCATTCCACCAAAATTTCAAAATATTTGTCAAACTGGCTTCTCTGCGTATCATTTAACACAATGCCTACTTCATTTAACTGCTCTGTAAAATTCATATTGATAATTCTCCTTATTTTCTGAGGAAAAATGATTACTTTCTTCTTCTGAACTGCTCCATATAAACCAGAAGGACCGAAATATCCGCCGGAGATACGCCTGAAATTCTGGATGCCTGTCCGATTGAATGTGGACGGAATTTTTCAAGCTTCTGCATTGCCTCCACACGCAGTCCGTTAATTGCCGTATAGTCCATCGTTTCCGGGATAATTCTCTTTTCCAGCTTTTTAAAATGTTCTACCTGACGTAACTGTCTTTCAATATAGCCTTCGTATTTCAGGTTGATATTGACCTGTTCCGCAATATCTTCCCGCAGCTGCGGTCTGTGTGGGTCAAGCGGCGCCAGTGCCTGATAAGAAAGCTCCGGACGCTTAATCAGCTCTGCAAGTGTCGCACCGGTCTTTAATTCCGTACTGCCGTACTGCTGCATCAGTTCCTGCACCTGTGCGCCCGTTCCGATATTGACGGACTTTACACGCTCAATTTCCTCTGCAATCAGCCGTTCCTTTTCAAGAACGCCCTCATAACGCTCCTTACTGATTAATCCGACCTCATATCCGCGCTTTGTCAGACGTAAATCCGCATTATCCTGACGTAACAGCAGACGATACTCTGCCCTGGATGTCATCATACGGTACGGCTCTGTAGATTCCTTTGTCACAAGGTCATCAATTAAAACGCCGATATAAGCCTCAGAGCGGTCTAAGATAAACGGTTCTTTGCCCTTGACATACTGCGCCGCATTAATACCTGCAACAATCCCCTGTGCCGCCGCTTCTTCATAGCCTGAACTTCCGTTAAACTGTCCGCCTGCAAATAAACCGCGGATTTTCTTAAATTCAAGCGAAGACTTTAACTGTACGGCACTGATACAGTCATATTCAATCGCATAAGCATTTCTTACAATCTTTACATGCTCTAAACCCGGTACGGTGCGGTACATCGCATACTGCACATCCTCCGGCATGGAACTGGACATACCGCCCAGATACATTTCATTGGTATAAAGTCCTTCTGGCTCTATAAATACCTGATGCCGGTCTTTATCTGCAAAACGGACCACCTTATCCTCAATAGACGGACAGTATCTTGGTCCCGTACCGTGAATCACACCGGAATACAACGGGGAACGGTCCAGGTTATCACGGATAATCTGATGTGTCTCCTCATTCGTATATGTCAGCCAGCAGGAAATCTGTTCTTTTTGTACCGTTTCCGGGTCAGTTGTAAATGAAAACGGCACCACGCGCTCGTCACCAAACTGCTCTGTCATCTTACTAAAATCAATGGAACGCTTGTCCACTCTTGCCGGTGTACCCGTCTTAAATCTGCGCACTTCAATACCGTTTTCAATTAAAGATGCCGTCAGATGATTGGCTGCCTGTAAGCCGTTTGGACCGGTTTCATAGCTGACATCACCGTGGATACATTTTGCCTTTAAATATACACCGGTACAAAGTACAACGGCTTTTGCAAAATACTGCGCGCCTGAGAGTGTCTTTACACCCTGAATCACGCCATCTTTGACCATAATTTCCGTAACCTCCGCCTGTCTGACAAACAGATTTTCGGTATTTTCCATAACCTTTCTCATCCGGCGGCTGTAATCCGACTTATCCGCCTGCGCACGAAGGGAATGTACCGCAGGACCTTTGGATTTATTAAGCATTTTAGACTGGATAAAGGTTGCATCAATATTTTTCCCCATTTCACCGCCCAGCGCATCAATTTCCCTTACAAGATGTCCTTTTGAACTGCCTCCGATATTCGGATTACATGGCATCATGGCTATACTCTCACAGCTGACGGTAAAACAAATGGTATTTAATCCCATTCTTGCCGCTGCCAGTGCCGCCTCACAGCCTGCATGTCCGGCACCTACTACTATTACATCATATTCTTCCCGTATATTCGGCATAATTTTCCTCCAACCTGTCCGCGCAACGGCAGACACTGCACAACTTTCACTTTATTTACCCATGCAGAAGCTTTTAAAAATCTTATCTGCAAGGTCATCTTCTACTTCTTCACCAATAATATATCCTAATTTTTCATAAGCAGTCATTAAGTCAATCGTTAAGAAATCCTCACTCATACCACTCTCAATGCCGTCTTTTACCAAAAGAAAGGCTTCTTTTGCTTCAATGAGTAACTGTTTCTGCCGCTGATTGGCAATATAAATATCCTCATTTAATTCAAGATTTCCCGAAAAGAACAGCTCTTTTATAGCATCTTCAAGCTTATCCAGTCCCGTTTCTTCTTTTGCGGAAATCGGAATGACACAGCAGTCCAGCCGCTTTTTCATTTCCTCCGGCGTAACAACCGGTGTCAGATCCGATTTATTAAGCAGCGTAATCACTTTTTTGTCCTGTATCAGTGAAATGATATCCTTATCATTTTCATCGAGTGTACGCGTGCTGTCCACGACAAAAATAACCAGATCTGCTTCCGTGGCAAGTTTCTTGGCTTTTTCCACACCGATACTTTCCACAAAATCCACCGTGTCACGGATACCCGCCGTATCAATAAGATTTAACTGGATTCCGCCGATTGTAATCTGTTCTTCAAGCGTATCCCTCGTTGTCCCCTCAATGTCCGTTACAATAGCACGCTCCTCCTTTGCAAGGGCATTAAGAAGACTTGACTTTCCTGCATTGGTTTTACCGAGAATCACCGTGCGGATACCTTCCTTTGCAATCCTGCCGTTATCACATGTTTTCAACAAGTTATCCACATTATCCACACACTTATCCACATCGATTGACAGTTTATTCACATAGTTATCCAGTGAAATGTGTTCCGGATCGTCTAATGCCGCCTCAATATAGGCAACATTGTTTAAAACCAGCTCGCGCAGTCCTTTGATTTTTTCGGAAAGTTTTCCACTGAGCTGTCTGACAGAGGATTTTAAGGCATATTCGTTCTTGGACTGAATGACATCAATCACCGCTTCTGCCTGCGATAAGTCGATTCTTCCGTTTAAAAAGGCTCTTTTTGTAAATTCCCCCGGCTCTGCAAGGCGCGCTCCCGCAGAAAGCACAGCTTCCAGTACCTTTTTCGTCACCAGAATACCGCCGTGACAGTCAATTTCCACAACATCTTCCCTTGTATACGTATTCGGTGCTTTCATGACAACCATCAGCACTTCATCAATGAGTTCTTCACCGTTATAAATATTGCCATAGTGGACCGTGTGGCTTTCCATGTCCTCTACGTTTTTATTCTTTTTTGAGCGGAATACCTGTTGTGCCACTGACAGTGCATTTTCCCCGCTGATTCTTACAACGCTGATTCCACCGCTGCTGACTGTGCTTGTGGAAATCGCCGCAATCGTATCCTCCATAACTACACTCCATTTCTAATCAAAAATAGCTGTAGTATATCATACCACAGCCATTTTAAAATTCATACTATTTGTTCGCACTTTTTTCTTTATCAAGATAAATCACAACATGTCTGAACGGTTCTTCACCTTCGCTCTTTGTCGATACAAATTTATCATTCTGTAATGCAGAGTGAATGATTCTTCTCTCATATGGATTCATCGGTTCTAAAGCTACAGGACGTCTGCTGCGCTTTACTTTATATGCAATATTTTTTGCAAGGGATTCAAGCGTTTCTTTTCTTCTGTTTCTGTAATCCTCTGTATCCATCTTGATTCTTACATACTTTTCTCTTCCCTTATTAACTACAAGGCTTGTAAGATACTGGATAGAATCGAGTGTCTGACCTCTCTTGCCGATTAAAACGCCCATATTGCCGCCCTTTAATTCGACATTGATACATTCTTCCTTATCATTAAATGTAATCTCTACGGCAACTTCCATATCCATTGCGTTAAAAAGGTCTGAGAGGAAGTTTCTGATTCTTGATTCTACTTCTTCTCTTGTCATTTCCGGCTTCTTTTCCGTTGCCGGTGCCACGGCAGGTTCTTCCTTTTTTGCTTCCTCATGGAATACTTCTGCAACCACATCTTCTTCTAAGATGTCTTTATCCTTTTTTCTGCGTACACGGATGACTGCCGGTTTGTTAAACAATCCTAAGATTCCGGAGCTGCCCTTTTCCACAACTTCCACATCCACTTTATCGCTTGTTGTTTCAAGCTTTACAAGTGCTTCCGTTAAGGCATCATCTACTGTTTTTCCTGAAATTTCAATATAATCCATAATTTCCTCCTTTTGCGTTAAGCAGGTTGATTACTTCTTTGTATTTTTTTTGTTCTTTTCATTATATCTGGCAACCATTCCTGCCTTTTCTGCAAGGCTTCCCGGTTTGGCTGACTTATAATATTCTGTCGATGAAAGAATTTCCTTCATCTTCTTGTCATTGGCTTCCTTCTTTGCCTGAAGTGTTTCTACACGCTGTCTGCTCTTTTCGATAGAATCAAGCTTCTTTGTGTTGGTTACTGCATTTTTAGCAATCTTTTCCGGCGGAAGACCTTTCTTGGCACGCTTTTTGTTCATGCGTTCTACATTCTTTGCAACAATCGCATCCACACCCATCTTATCATAATGACGGTTTACAAGCACCTGTAAAATTGTCTGGAAAACGGCTGTCGCAATCCAGTATACACCAAGACCTGCCGGTACAGAAAATGCGATAAATGCTGACATAATCGGCATAAACAGTGTCATCATCTTCATTGATGCCGCTGTCGGATCGTCCGGATCCATCTGGGTATTTCCCTGTGACACCTTTACACTGATGTACTGTGAAAGACCGGAAAGAATTGGAATTAACACGGCAATGCTCAATCCAAAGGTCGGATTCTGTGATACATTAATCGTTAAAAATGTGTTCATTTCCGTAATCTTTGTCTGATTTTCGGCAATCACGCCTGCATATGCCGGGAATAAAGATTTTAATGTTTCCCACTGGTCTGCTGAAAATGAATTCATTGCAGTTACCGCAGAATCAATATTACCCCAGTCCACATTTGTCATTCTGCCCGTCATCTTGAAGTTTTCCGCCATAATATCCGCATAGCCGGAAACATTCATGATACCGCCGTCTGTTCCTGTCAAAATGTTGACAAACAGATTTTTTAACTGTCCTACGTACATTGGAATGTACTGGATAACACGGTACATTGCCATTAAGATTGGGAACTGAATCAGCATCTGGATACAGCCGCCCATCTGTGATGTACCATATTTTTCATAGACAGCCTTTGTTTCTGCCTGCATTTTTAACATGGCTTCCTGATCGTTTCTCTTATCCTTGTATTTATCCTGGATTTTACGGACCTCCGGCATGATGATATTGTTTAATTTCATCATCTTGGACTGTTTTACAGTCAGCGGAAGCATAAGGATTTTTACCAGAAATGTAAATACAATGATTGCAATTGCAATGTTTCCCAATCCAATCGCGTGCAGTCCCATAAACAGGAAATCCAGTATTTTACCGAATACCCACGCAATCGGGTTGATAATTGCATTATAAATTGAACCCAAACTGATACCTCCATTTTTTAGTGCTTTCCCTTTTTAGGCTTGTACACAATGGGTACCGGATCATATCCGCCCTTTGCAAAGGGATTGCACCTTAATATTCTTTTAAATGCCATCCATCCACCTTTTAATGCGCCATACTGTTCGACCGCTTCCAGGGCATACTGGGAACAGGTCGGATAATAAATGCACATGCTGCGTCCTTTATACGGTGAAACTGCCCTCTGGTAAAAGTGTATTAGTTTAATGATCACTTTCTTCATGGACTTTTTCTTCCTTATTATAAATATGATGCAGCTTTAAAAGATGGAGCATCGCACTTTCGGTTTCTTTATAACCTTTTCCTTTCAGACCGGCTCTTGCTATTACCACAACGTCATATCCGGGTGCTACCTGTGTAACATTTAACCGGAATGCTTCGCGTATAAGCCTTGCCAGCCTGTGCCGGACAATACTGTTCCCGACTTTTTTACTCACAGATACGCCGAGTCTGTTTGTATCCGTTCCATTCTGAAGTATATACATAATGATATACTTGTTTGCATAAGAGTGTTTCGCCTGATAGACGCTCTTAAACTCACTATTTTTCTTTAATGTTTCAAAATTCTGATATTTCATAACTCCTCCATTCCGCAGGCATTTTAATGCCGGAGGAAACACGGACTGAATTTATTCAGTTCTGTGATAACGGAAACTTTGTGACGCCTGCGGCACAAAGTTTTGTGTGAAAAATCTCCGATTTAAGGATTTTTCACACTACTCCTCCATACTATATCTTAAAAGTAAAAAAAGGCAGATAAATGCCTTGTTCCGCACTCATCTGCCTTCTTGAAACAACTCTTAAGCTGAAAGTCTTTTTCTTCCTTTTGCTCTTCTTGCTGCTAAAACTTTTCTTCCACCTGCTGAACTCATTCTTGCTCTGAAGCCGTGAACCTTAGCTCTCTGTCTTGTCTTAGGCTGAAATGTCATCTTCATTTATACGCACCTCCTTTTCACACCATGATTGTATATGGCAGGAATTTTCTAATCAAATTTAAAAACATCGCTTCTAATTATAAGAATAAAACATCTATAAGTCAAGTGTTTTTTCGATATTTTTTGTATTCTTTGTCTTTTCCACAAATACCCACAAGCTATGCACAGTAATCCCCAACTTATCCACAAATTGGGGATAAGTTGGGGATAAATTTACAACATCCTGTGTAAAAAAACACGAAAAAGCGCATTTATGGGCATATTTCGTGTTTATAAGTTGTCAACAGCACTGTGATTTGTCCACTTTTAACTGAGTTATCCACTATTTTTTCATGGGCTTCTTGCTAAAAATCCACATTTGTTATATTATATATTAGAATACATTTACTTTAACGAAAGCCAGAAAGGCATTGATATAATATGGAAGATTTAAAACAGAACTGGGATTTGATATTACAGACCTTTAAAGAACGCTATGAGCTTCAGGATATTTCCTTTAACAGCTGGATTAAGCCAATTGAAGTTTATACAGTGGAAAACGATACCATTACACTGATTATGTCGAGTACCTCTATGAACCCCGACATGGCTGTTTCCTATGTGGAAAAAAAATATCTGGAGATGCTTCGCATTACGATTTGTGAGATTATGAACCACGAATATGATGTCCGCTTAATTACAGCCAAAGATAAGCAGGCAGCGGAAATTAAAAAGGCCGCAACCGGCTCTGCTGCGAAGAATTCCGGTCTTCAGAACCTGAATCCGAACTATACTTTTGACACCTTCGTTGTCGGTACAAATAATAACTTAGCACACGCTGCTTCCCTTGCAGTTGCCGAAACACCGGGACAAGTCTATAACCCGCTTTTCATCTACGGAGGCGTTGGACTTGGAAAGACGCATCTGATGCAGGCGATTGCCCATTTTATTATTACCAATGACCCGACACGCAAGGTTTTATACGTAACCTCCGAAACATTCACCAATGAACTGATTGATTCGGTAAAGAACCAGAAAAACTCTGAATTCCGCAAAAAGTACCGCAATATTGATGTGTTACTGATTGACGATATTCAGTTTATTATAGGTAAAGAGTCTACGCAGGAAGAATTCTTCCATACTTTTAATGCGCTCTATCAGGACAGCAAGCAGATTGTAATTTCTTCTGACCGGCCGCCGAAAGAGATGGAAACCCTGACGGAACGACTGCGTACCCGTTTTGAAATGGGTCTGCCTGTCGATATCCAGATTCCTACGTATGAAACAAAACGTGCTATATTAAAGAAGAAAGTCGAACTTGGCGGCTACAACATTCCCGATGATGTTCAGGATTATGTTGCAACCCATATTAAATCCAGTATTCGTGAGCTGGAAGGCGCACTTACCAAGCTTTCGGCTTTTGCAACACTTTCCCACAGCCCGATTACGGTTGAGTTTGCGGAAGAAACTTTAAAAGACCTGATTTCACCGGATGCCAAAAAAGAAGTCACACCGGAACTGATTATCCAGATTGTTGCGGACCACTTCGGTATTTCACCGGCGGATATTCTTTCTTCCAAACGAAGCGCCGACATTGTTTATCCACGACAGATTACGATGTATCTGTGCCGCCAGATGACGAATGTCGCCTTACAGGGAATCGGCAAAGCCCTTGGAAACAGGGACCATACGACGATTATTCACGGAGCGGACAAGATTGCCAAAGAAGTACTCGTCAATGAAACAACCAAGAACACTGTGGATATTCTCATTAAGAAGATTGATCCTTCGTAATAGTTATCCACATTTATTGTGGTTTTTCCGTTGAAAAGCTGTGTAAAAATGCTTTATTTTATGTTGACATTTTTTTGTTTGTCCACAACGGCCATTTGGGAATTTTTGTGTGTCTGCGGTTATCCCAAATTTTTTCACAGGCAAAAACGGATTTATCTACCGGGATTTTAGATACCGCAAACCCGCATGAAACAAGGGCTTACACCACATATCAACAAATTCACAGCCCCTACTACTACTACTACGGATTTTTATTTATATATATTTATTTTTGTTTTTTTGTTTTTTCGCTGAAAGGAGTTTTACACAATTATGAAGTTAGTTTTTTCAAAAACGAATCTTGCCAAAGCAGTTGGCATTGTTATGAAAGCAGTTCCTGCCAAAACAACAATGAACATTTTAGAATGTATCTTAATCGATGCGACTACAAATGAAATTAAATTTACCGCCAATGATATGGAGCTTGGTATCGAAACCATCGTTGAAGGTGAAATTCTCGAAAAAGGTAAAGTTGCCATTGATGCAAAGATTTTCTCAGAAATCGTCAGAAAACTGCCGGATAATGAAATCTGCATCGAAACAGACAGTAATTACACCTCTTTAATTACCTGTGAAAAGAGTAAATTTAATATTGCCGGTAAATCAGGGGACGATTTTTCTTATTTACCGATTATTGAAAAAGACAAATTTATTACTTTATCACAGTTTACATTAAGAGAAACCATTAACCAGACACTGTTTTCTATCGCAATGAATGACAACAATAAAATGATGACCGGTGAACTTTTTGAAGTTGCAAACGGTATTTTAAAGGTTGTAGGTCTTGACGGACACCGTATTGCAATCCGCAATATTGAATTGACCAGTCATGCAGATGATGTAAAAGTTGTTGTTCCTGGAAAGACACTTTCTGAAATCAGTAAAATTTTATCGACAAATGCAGAAGATGCCGTTACAATATACTTTACAAATAATCACATTTTATTTGAATTTGACAATACCACCGTTGTATCCCGTCTTATTGAAGGAGAGTATTTCAGAATTAACCAGATGCTTTCCAGTGATTATGAAACCAAAGTAACCATTAACAAAAAAGAATTTTTAGATTCTATTGACAGAGCAACCCTTTTAATCAAAGAAAGTGAAAAGAAACCGATTATTTTAAGCATTACCGATGGTTCACTGGAAGTTCATGTCAATTCTTCCATGGGTTCGTTAAACGAAGATATTGATATTAACAAAGACGGTAAGGATATCATGATTGGCTTTAATCCGAAGTTCTTAATTGATGCATTAAAGGTAATAGATGATGAACAGATTTATATTTATCTGGTAAATCCGAAAGCACCATGTTTTATTAAGGACAAAGAGGAAAGTTATATTTATCTGATTCTTCCGGTAAACTTTACGGCTGAATAGTAAGAATGGAGAAACAATGGAAACAATAAAAATCAGAGATGAGTTTATTAAACTGGGACAGGCATTAAAGGCAGCAGGTCTTGTGGAATCCGGTGTAGAAGCAAAGATTGTCATTCAGAACGGAGAAGTTCTTGTCAATGGCAGGCCTGAGCTTCAGCGCGGCAAAAAACTGACAGGCGGGGAAGTCATTTCCTATAACGGTCAGGAAATCAGAATAGAAAAGTAATTTGCAGGTGTAACCGTGATAATTGAGTCCGTAGATTTAAAAGATTACAGAAATTATAAAATTTTAAATATGAATTTTAACCCGCAGATTAATATTATTTACGGTGATAATGCGCAGGGAAAGACCAATATTTTAGAGGCGCTTTATGTCTGCGCAACATCGCGTTCCCACAAAGGAAGCAAAGACCGTGAAATGATACGGATGGGCAGTGATGAAGCACATATCAAGCTGAATGTGAAAAAAAACGGGCTGCCGTACCGGATTGATATGCATCTGAAAAAAAATAAAAGCAAGGGAATTGCCGTAAACGGTATTCCGATTAAACGGGCGGTAGAGCTGTTTGGAATTTTAAATATTGTCTGTTTTTCACCGGAGGATTTAAGTATTATTAAAAACGGACCGGCGGAGCGCCGCCGGTTTATGGATATGGAGCTGAGCCAGCTTGATAAGATCTACTTAAGCAATCTGATTAACTACAATAAAGTGGTCAATCAGCGCAACAAGCTTTTAAAAGAGCTGTCATTTAAGTCGTCAGAAGAAAAGCTTGAAACGCTGGATATCTGGGATTTGCAGCTTGTGAAGTACGGAACGGAAGTCATGAAAAGGCGTGTCGGTTTTGTACAGGAGTTAAATGAAATTATCGGCGGACTGCATGAAAAGTTATCCGGCGGAACAGAGAAACTAACGATTGAGTATCAGCCCTGCGTGGAAGAAACAACATTTTTAGATACCGTGACAAAGATGCGGGAGCGGGATCTGCGGATGAAATCGACCTGCTTTGGACCACATAAGGACGATTTAATCTTTTTTATCAACGGCAGCGAAGTAAAAAAGTACGGTTCGCAGGGACAGCAGCGTACAGCCGCCCTGTCTTTAAAACTTGCGGAAATCGAACTTGTAAAAAAAGTAGTGAAGGATACGCCGGTGCTGCTTTTGGATGATGTGCTGTCAGAGTTAGACAGTAACCGGCAGCAGTTTTTATTAAATAGTATCGGGCAGATTCAGACAGTGATTACCTGTACGGGGCTGGATGAATTTGTAAACAGTCAGTTTGCCGTTCATAAAACATTTCAGATTCAGAACGGTACCGTGATTCATGAAAATAACATTTAGTTTTCTGAAAAACATTGAAGGAGGAATGCACAGTGTCAGAGAATAATTATGGTGGCGACCAGATTCAGATTCTCAAAGGTCTTGAAGCCGTCCGGAAAAGACCGGGTATGTATATCGGCAGTACATCATCAAGGGGGCTTCATCACCTTGTTTATGAAATTGTCGATAATGCAGTAGATGAGGCTTTGGCAGGATATTGCAATACAATTGAAGTCACAATTAATCAGGATAATTCCATTACGGTTATTGATAACGGACGAGGCGTTCCAGTTGATGTCAATCACGAAACCGGCAAACCGGCAGTTGAAGTTGTGTATACAATGTTACACGCAGGCGGTAAGTTTGGCGGCGGGGGATATAAAGTATCCGGTGGTCTGCACGGTGTAGGTGCATCCGTTGTAAATGCCTTATCTGAGTGGATGGAAGTCTATGTAAAGCGTGACGGACACATCTACAACCAGCGTTATGAACGCGGTAATGTATGTTATCCGTTAAAAGTTGTGGGGGACTGCCCATTGGAAGAAACCGGTACAAAGGTTACATTCTTACCGGATAAAGAGATTTTTCAGGAAACAACTGTTTATGAATATAACATTTTAAAGAGCCGTCTGCGTGAAATGGCTTTTCTTACAAAAGGCATCAAAATTGTGTTAAAGGATGCAAGAGAAGGCATTGAACAGGAAAGAGTATTCCACTATGAGGGCGGTATCAAGGAATTTGTTGAATATTTAAACAAGAGCAAGGATGCGCTTTATGATAAGATTATTTACTGCGAGGGTCTAAAAGACGGTGTGCAGGTTGAAGTGGCATTCCAGCACAATGACGGTTACAACGAAGTTGTGGATTCCTTTGTCAACAACATCAAGACACCGGAAGGCGGAACGCATCTGACCGGTTTTAAAAATGCCTTGACAAAGACATTTAATGATTATGCAAAGAAAAATAAACTGATAAAAGACAGTGAGCAGAGCCTTTCCGGCGATGACATCCGTGAAGGTCTGACAGCGATTGTCAGTGTCAAGATTGAAGACCCGCAGTTTGAGGGACAGACAAAGCAGAAGCTTGGCAACACCGTTGCACGAAGTGCCGTTGACAGCATTGTCAGTGAACAGCTTGAGATTTTCTTAGAGCAGAATCCGGCAGTTGCAAAGGTTATCTGTGAAAAATCCATTCTTGCACAGCGCGCAAGAGAGGCGGCAAGAAAGGCAAGAGATCTGACAAGAAGAAAGACTGCGCTTGAAAATACAAGTCTTCCGGGTAAACTTGCGGACTGCTCTGACAGGGACCCGAAAAACTGTGAAATCTATATCGTTGAGGGTGATTCTGCCGGCGGTTCTGCAAAGACGGCAAGAAGCCGTGCAACACAGGCAATTCTTCCGCTGCGCGGCAAGATTTTAAATGTTGAAAAAGCAAGACTCGACAGAATTTTAGGCAACGAAGAAATCAAGGCTATGATTACGGCATTCGGTACAGGCATTCATGAAGATTTTGATATCAGCAAATTAAGATACCACAAGATTATTATTATGACCGATGCCGATGTGGACGGTGCACATATTGCAACACTGCTGCTTACCTTTTTCTACCGGTTTATGCCGGAGTTAATCAAGCAGGGTCACGTGTATCTTGCACAGCCGCCGCTTTATAAGATTGAAAAGAACAAAAAAGTCTGGTATGCATACAGTGATGAGGAACTCAATCAGATTATGCTTGAAATCGGACGTGACCAGAATAACAAAGTCCAGCGCTACAAAGGTCTTGGCGAAATGGATGCCGACCAGCTCTGGGAAACAACCATGGACCCGGAAAAGAGAATTTTATTACGGGTGAACATGGACGAGGATTCAGAATCAGAAATTGATGTAACGTTCTCTACGCTGATGGGCGATAAGGTTGAGCCGCGCAGGGAATTCATTGAAGCCAATGCTAAGTATGTAAAGAATCTGGATATTTAATAAAAATTTGTACCGTCACACGGACTGAGAACGCTCCGGGTGATAATGGATTTTTTCTAAAACGCGTTCTCGGAATGGAGTAGAAAATGGACGAACATATCTTTGATAAGATTCATGAAGTGGATATGAAGCAGACCATGGAAGATTACTATATCGACTATGCGATGAGCGTTATCGCTTCCCGTGCACTTCCTGATGTAAGGGACGGTTTAAAGCCGGTACAGCGAAGAATCTTATTCTCAATGATTGAATTAAATAACGGTCCTGACAAGCCGCACAGAAAATGTGCGCGTATTGTCGGTGATACAATGGGTAAATATCATCCGCACGGAGATTCATCCATTTATGAAGCACTGGTAAAACTGGCACAGGATTTCAATACAAGATACCCGCTGGTAGACGGACACGGTAATTTCGGTTCTGTCGATGGTGACGGTGCCGCCGCCATGCGATATACAGAAGCACGTTTAAGCCGCATTTCCATGGAAATGACAGCCGATATTAATAAAAATACCGTGGATTTTATTCCAAACTTTGATGAAACGGAAAAAGAACCGGTTGTACTGCCGTCCCGTTATCCGAATCTTTTAGTAAACGGAACGTCTGGTATTGCCGTTGGTATGGCAACGAATATCCCGCCGCATAATCTGCGTGAAGTTGTCGATGCCGTTGTCAGGCTGATTGATAACAAAGTCGAGGAAGACCGCGAAACGTCGATTGATGAAGTATTGCAGATTGTCAAAGGTCCGGATTTTCCGACCGGCGGTGTCATTATCGGTAAAATGGGCATTGAGGAAGCATACCGTACAGGCCGCGGAAAGATTAAAGTCCGTGCCGTGACCAATATCGAGCCAATGGAAAACGGAAAGCACCGCATTATCGTAACGGAACTTCCGTACATGGTAAACAAAGCCAAATTAATCCAGAAAATAGCGGAACTGGTCCGCGATAAAAAGATTGACGGCATTACGGCACTGCGTGATGAATCTGACCGAAGCGGTATGAGAATCTGTATTGAACTGCGCCGTGATGTCAATGCAAACATCATTTTAAACCAGCTGTACAAGCATACCCAGTTACAGGATACATTTGGTGTGATTATGCTGGCGCTTGTTGACAACCAGCCAAAGGTATTAAACCTTTACGATATGCTCAAGTATTACCTTCTGCATCAGGAAGAAGTTGTCACAAGAAGAACGCAGTATGATTTAAATAAAGCTGAAGAACGGGCCCACATTTTAGAGGGCTTAATGATTGCGCTTGACAATATTGACCGTGTCATCCAGATTATCAGAGGTTCGCAGAATGTACAGATTGCCAAGGAAGGGCTGATGAGTGAATTCGGACTTTCCGAAGCACAGGCACAGGCAATCGTGGATATGCGTCTGCGTGCACTGACAGGTCTGGAAAGAGAGAAGCTGGAAGCTGAATTAAAGGAACTGCTTGCAAAGATTGCGGAATACAAGGCAATTTTAAGTGACAAGAAAAAGCTCCTTACCGTCATCAAGACAGAAATCAGTGCCATTGCGGATAAATATGCCGATGAAAGAAGAACACAGATTGGATTTGACGAATACGATTTATCCATGGAAGATTTAATCCCGGATGAAGATGTTATTATTGCAAGAACCAATCTCGGATACATCAAGCGCATGACACCGGATAATTTCAAGAGCCAGCACAGAGGCGGCAAGGGCATTAAGGGAATGCAGACCTTAGAAGATGACTTTATTGAAGATTTATTCATGACGACATCACACCACAGCCTGACATTCTTTACGAACCAGGGACGTGCCTATAAGTTAAAGGCTTACGAAATTCCGGAGTCTGGCAGAACCTCAAGAGGAACGGCAATTATTAATCTGCTGCAGCTCCAGCCGGAAGAACAGATTACAGCCGTGATTCCTGTGGATACAAAACATATTAATGATTCAGATTATATGTTTATGGCAACAAAGAAGGGTATTGTAAAAAAGACCCAGTTAAAAGAGTATGCCAATATCAGAAAGACAGGTCTTCAGGCAATTAATCTGCGTGATGACGATGAATTAATTGAAGTAAAATTAACCGATAACACAAAGGATATTCTGCTTGTAACAAAACTCGGACAGTGTATCCGATTCCATGAATCTGATGTAAGAAAGACCGGCAGAAGTTCTATGGGCGTTATCGGCATGAATCTGTTAGACGAAGATGAAGTAGTCGGCATGCAGCTTGATACACAGGGCGATTCGCTGTTAATCGTTTCTGAAAAGGGACTCGGTAAAATCACGGATATGAATGAATTTACAGTCCAGCACAGAGGCGGCAAGGGAATCAAGTGTTACAAGATCAGCGAAAAGACCGGAAATGTAGTCGGTGTCAAGGCAGTTGATGACACACGTGAAGTCATGTTAATTACGACAGAAGGTGTGATTATCCAGATTGAATGTAAAGACATTTCAAAGCTTGGCAGAATTACATCCGGCGTCAAACTGATTAATCTTGATGAGAATGTAACTGTTGCAACGATTGCAAAAGTTTCTAAAAAGCCTGAAAATGAAAAAGGCGAAGAAATAGAAACAGAAAACGACGAAGAAAACACAGAGAGTGAATAAACAATCATTGAAACTGCCGCATGGAGGGGACATCAGAAGATGCCGTTTCTTCGTGCGGCAATTTTTAAACAGGAGTAAGAAAAAAATGGCATGGATAAGTATAAATTTTGAATCCAAGGCATTGGGAATGCCGGTCATGACAAATGTCTTAATGCCGCAGGGGCGTGGCGGATATAAAACCTTGTATCTTTTACACGGCGCAGGGGGCGATTATGCATCATGGCTGCTAAAATCCCGTGTTGCGGATTACGCAGAAGGAAAAAATATTGCAGTGGTGATGCCGTCCGGCAACAACAAATGTTATGTCAACAACCGTTACGGAAAAGACTATTTTACATTTCTGACAGAGGAACTCATCGAAAAATGCGAAACGTGGTTTGACCTTTCGCCAAAAAAAGAAGACCGTTTCATCGCCGGAATGTCGATGGGAGGATACGGAGCGGTTCATGCGGCGTTAAAAAGACCGGAATTATACGGAAAAGCATTTTCCTATTCGGGACTGCTTGACATATCGGAGCGTTTTTTAAGACCGCAGGGACTCGATTTAAAACCGGTTTTCGGTGAAAAAGAGGATTTTTCCACGGTGGCAGCAGATTTATTTGAACTTACACACAAAACCGGCATAAATTTATCGGGAAATGTGGATAACCTTCCGGAAATTTTCATTACCTGTGGATTACAGGATAAGCGCATTGAAATGAGCCGGAAGCTGTATGAGGCGATGAAGCAGGAAAACTTTAATGTGCATTATATCACGGAAACCGGCGGACATGACTGGACGTACTGGGATGCGTGTATACAAAATACAATTCAGATTTTAAATGATAAGGTGCCTGTGTCACCAGATTGGAGGAGCATATGCCGGTAATGAATATCAATCTGTTTTCAATTACACTGCGTTACGGCATTGACTGTATGGTTGTACTGCCTGAAAATCTAAAAAAAGGGGAGAAACTGAAATGTCTGTGGCTGTATCACGGCGGAAGCGGCGATCATACGGCATGGCTGTATCACACACCGCTGGTTGAACTGGCAGAGGAAAAGCATTTTGCAGCGGTACTTCCGAATGTCCATGAATCCTGTTTTGTCAATATGAATATCGGGGATGCCTTTGGTACGTTTGTGGGAAAGGAATTGCCGTCTGTTATCTGGAACATGTTTGCGTGTATTTCCGGTGAAAGACAGGACAACTACATTGCCGGATTTTCAAACGGCGGATACGGCTGTCTGCATACGGCGCTATCATATCCACAAAAATTTGCGGGTGTCGGTGCATTTTCGGCAGGCGATAAGGCGGACTCTGATTTTTCATCACCTGCAAAGCAAAAAAGCAGGATGCTGTTGTTTGGTGAGGGTGATTTACACGAAAATGACTATGGACTTACCCACCTTGCGGGGAAACTTTTGACTGAAAATGTGGATAAGCCGCGAATTTTCCATGCGTGTGGTGGAAAAGATCCGTGGCTTATGCAAAATCACATTCTGCGCGATTATTTTACGGCACACCCCGGATTTGATTACACCTATGATGAAATCCCGGAGCTTGGACATGAGTGGAAGTTCTGGAACGAGGAACTGAAAAGATTTCTGGATTTTCTGCACTGGTAAATCAAAAATTTTGAAAACTTTTGACTTATGAATTAAAATGGTATACGCTATAAAGAAGATGTGAGTAATGACACGCAGTAAAACCTTACACTGCGTTTTTGAAAGGGACAAAGGTATGCGGGAAGTTGATGTAAATGAAATTATCAAAAATATTAAGGAAATGTGTATTGAAGCGAATCATTTTCTGTCAAAGGATATGAAAGAAGTGTATGATGCGGCAGCAGTGGAGGAAGAATCTCCTCTAGGCAGACAGATTTTAGGACAGCTTCAGGAAAATCTGCAAATTGCAGGAGAAGACATGATTCCGATTTGTCAGGATACCGGTATGGCGGTTGTTTTTGTTAAAGTCGGACAGGAAGTCCATATCATGGGCGGCGGTCTTACCGATGCGGTCAATGAGGGCGTGCGTCAGGGATACGTTGACGGATATTTAAGAAAATCCGTTGTCAAAGACCCGATTTACCGTGAAAATACTAAGGACAATACACCGGCAGTTATCCATTATGACATCGTGCCGGGTGATAAAGTGGAAATCACCGTTGCGCCAAAGGGCTTTGGCAGTGAAAATATGAGCCGTGTTTTCATGTTAAAACCGGCAGACGGCATTGAAGGTGTGAAAGAAGCAATTTTAACGGCCGTTAAAGATGCAGGTCCGAATGCCTGTCCGCCAATGGTTGTGGGTGTCGGTATCGGCGGTACATTTGAAAAATGTGCATTTTTAGCGAAAAAGGCACTGACCAGAAATCTGCATGAAAAGCCGGAAAAAGAGTATGTCAGAAACTTAGAGGAAGAAATGCTTGAAAAAATCAACCGTTTAGGCATCGGACCGGGTGGACTTGGGGGAACCAAAACGGCGCTGGCAGTCAACATCGAAACCTATCCGACACACATCGCGGGACTTCCGGTGGCAGTTAATATCTGCTGTCACGTCAACCGCCATGTGACACGGACGATATAAAGTATGAAAAATAATGCTGATGCGCGACAAAAGCAAATCTACTTATATGGCAGATGAGAAATCGCCTGAGCGAAATTCTCATCGCCACTTCGCGACAAAACAGCTCATAAGTTTAGAAATGGAGAAGAATATGGAAAAGCACATTACTGCCCCGTTGAAGGAATCTGATATTAAAGATTTAAAAGCAGGGGATTATGTATATATTACGGGAACGATTTATACAGCAAGAGATGCTGCGCATAAAAGAATGTATGAAACAATCGGCGAACATAAGGAACTGCCGATAAAGATGCAGGATACGGTGATTTATTATATGGGACCGTCACCGGCAAGACAGGGACGACCAATCGGTTCGGCAGGACCGACAACGGCAAGCAGAATGGATAAGTATGCGCCGACCCTGTTAGATCTCGGTTTAAAGGGAATGATTGGAAAGGGCAAGCGCTCCCAGGCAGTCAAGGATGCCATTGTGCGGAACAAGGCCGTTTACTTTGCGGCAATCGGCGGTGCGGGGGCACTGCTTTCACAGCGCATAAAATCATCTGAGGTCATAGCTTATGATGACCTTGGAACAGAAGCCATCCGCAGACTGGAGGTTGAAGATTTCCCGGTTATTGTGGTCATTGACAGTGAAGGAACAGACCTTTACGAACAGGCTGCAAAAAAATATTGCAAATAAGTTGATAAATGATATTGACAAACAGATATTTCTTTGGTATTCTAATATTCGTGTTTAACACATTATATGATTTGTAACAGAATCTGGAGAAATACTCAAGAGGCTGAAGAGGCGCCCCTGCTAAGGGTGTAGGTCGGGCAACCGGCGCGAGGGTTCAAATCCCTCTTTCTCCGCTGACTAGAAATGCTACGGACTTTCGGGTTCGTAGCATTTTCAGTTTATACAAATAAATAGAAGTCAGAATGGAAATAAGTATGAAAGAAAAGATTAAAGCACTGCTGACGGATTCCATGTGGAGTATTGCAGGATTAATGTTAATGAACGTTGTTGTTCAGTTTTTAGTTTATCCGGTGTGGAACAACCACCTTGGCAGTGAAGAATACGGAAACATTTTATATCTGATATCAATTATGAACATTATCGCTATTTCTGTCGGCAGTGCATGTAATTATGCCCGGATGACAGAGAGCGCGACAAAGGATACATGGAATATCAATTACAATATTATTCTTATGGCATCCTCTGTAATCGTGATTCCGGTAATGCTCATCATTGTAAAGTTCTGCGGCGTTCCGATGACAGTGACTGAAGCGGTTACATTTTTAATTCTTACGATTCTTACAATGTGGCGCTTTTATGCGGATGTGGAGTACAGGCTGCATCTGAATTACAAAGGTTACTTTTTATATTACCTTTTTATCAGTATCGGATATTTAATCGGTATTGTGTTATTTAAAGTAACCGGTATGTGGGCATTGGCATTAATTCCGGGAGAAATCGCAGGACTCATAATGGTTTTTGCCAAAGGTTCTGTTTTCAAAAAGGATACGGAATTTTCAAAGGAATCATTTAAAGAAGTTTTTAAAGTTGTTATCGTTTTAATTATCACAGATATCATTTCCAATATCGTATTTAACGGTGACAGACTGGTTTTAAAAATATTTATTGACGGAACAGCGGTAACGGTATATTATATCGCATCGCTGTTGGGAAAGACGGTTTCATTGATTTCAACACCGCTTAACAGTGTTATTATCGGTTACCTTGCAAAATACAAGGGAAATTTGAATTTGAAATTTATGAATCTGGTGACTGTATTTTCGCTGGCAGCAGTTGTGATTGGAACGCTGCTTTGTACGATTGCCTCACATATTCTGATATACATTTTATATCCACAGAATTATCATGAAGTGAAGCAGTTTTTTATTATTGCAAATATGGCACAGGTTTTTTATTTTGTCACAAATGTAATTACAGTCATTCTGCTTCGTTTTTCAAAAGCGAGGTATCAGCTGTATATTAATGTAGTATATGCAGCAGCATTCTGCGCAATCTGTATTCCGGTAACGCTTTACCTTGCAGATATGTGGGCATTCTGTATTGCATTACTGGTTGTATGTATTTTAAGAATGGCAGTGTCTTTGTTCTTAGGATATAAAGATGCGCTGGCACAAAGTCATAAATAAGGGGTACGAAAAGATGAAAAGAGAAGAATTGCATAAGCTGTTATTTGAAACATTATGTATTATTGATGACATTTGTAAAAAAGAAAATGTCCGGTGGTTTCTGGATTCCGGCACGGAGCTTGGTTCATTAAGAGAACAGGATATTATTCCGTGGGATGATGACATGGATATTAAGGTATTCCGTGAAGATTATCCGGCATTTTGTGAGGCCATGAGAAAGCACCTGCCGGAATACCTGCACTTTATTGAACCGCAGGATTACAGCCCTGCATTTTACGATTTTATTCCAAGAATCTATGATGAGCGGTATCCGTTAAGGGAAGAAACGGCAGAGGACCGCTACTATAAGAATTATCAGAACCGAATCGGAATCGATGTTTTTATTTTTGATGTTGCGCCGGACAGTGAATTTAAAAGAAAAATGATGAAATTCCGGTATAAGGTCATTTACGGACTGGGCATGTCAAAACGTTACCAGTTAAAAGATGAGAAATATACCGGACTACAAAAATTACAGGTTGGCGTACTCCGCTTTTTAGGAAAATTTACAACGACACCGAAAGTCTGTAAAATGTGGGAGAAGGCGTCTTCTAAATATCAGGGACAGAAAACGGGCTGGTCTTATGCCTGCAACAATGCAATTGATGAAACGTGTTTTTATCGTTCAGATTTGTATGAGGACACAGATTACGGTATCATTAAAGGAAGAAAGTTCCCGGTACCGGCAGGCTATGATGAAGAACTGACCGTACACTACGGGGATTGGAGAAAACCGCCGGAAGATAAAGATGCCTTTGTACATCACGCAGATTTAGAAGAATAAAGACTTCTTATAGATAATAGATAAAAAGAATAAAAGAAAAAACTGCCGGGGGTGCTCCGGCAGTTTTTTTGCTTTTTGTAAAAACAAAAAATCGCGCGGGGTAATAGATAATGCTTTGCAGGAAGTACGGTTATAAAAAAGATGCTGCCATAAATGCAATACGCATCTGAAAAGTGTTGATAAAAACAGAGAGAAAATGCAGAAAATACAATAAAATTCTGCAAAATGTGATATTTTATTGTAAATATAAAATGCCGCAAACCCGCATAAACACTGGGATTCTTGATGGAAAGGCAAAAACTTTCAAAAAAAAACCAAAAAACTTGAAAAATAATGTTGACAACCTGTCCCATTGGTGATATTATAATCAAGTCGCCGCGAGCGAGGGCAACAAAAACAGCCCAC
>OGYM01000474.1_pt1 | contig 31062 bp, 30 predicted proteins | sample 1576491 | NCBI WGS metagenome assembly OGYM01 (sample SAMEA3541515, study PRJEB24748) | human gut metagenome | biome: human gut; feature: human-associated habitat; material: faeces | place: China | collected 2012 | reverse complement strand
ATTTGAGGCAATTTGCTTTCCAAAGAGAACATATCTTTACGAATTTGTAGTTTGGCATGTTGTAATGAAATTAAGTCTCTTTCACTCATCCAGTGACTCTGGCATAAAAGAGACCTTACTCACTTATTGATAACATGAATACTGCTAAATAATAAAGTCAGGTAACTCTGTAAAATCAATAAATTAATTCAGTTTTCATATCATGACTTAGGATGCAGGATCACGATGAATAACGATTTTACATTTACGATCAAAAGCAGTCGCTTTGATGAACATTATAACCCTTCGGAAAATACGCGTATTACTACCAACTTTGCGAATCTGGCCAGAGGAAAGAACCGCCAGGAAAACTTACGCAACACGTTAGTGATGATTGACAATCGCTTCAATACACTGGCGTATTGGGATAACCCCAAAAGCGATCGTTATTCTGTGGAACTTGATATCATTTCTGTTGCGATGAATATTAACGTTGATAGCAGCAGCGATACGTTCCCTGCAATTGAAATATTAAAAACCAATATTATTGACAAAAAGAACAACGAACGTTTTGAAGGTATTGTCGGGAATAATTTCTCCTCTTACGTGCGAGATTATGACTTTAGCGTATTACTGCCAGAGCATAACAAAAACAAACCTGAGTTTAGCATTCCAGATAATTTTGGTGATTTGCATGGGAACATATTTAAACATTTCATAAACTCAAATGAATACAAAGAGCATTTCAAAAAACCACCTGTGATATGTCTCAGCGTGTCAAGTAACGATATCTATCATCGGACTGGGAATCAGCATCCTGTATTGGGTATCGAATACCAGCCAGGTGGATCTTCGTTAACTGAGAAATACTTCAATAAAATGGATTTGCAGGTTCGCTATTTTATGCCAAAAAATAGCGTTGCACCTTTGGCCTTTTATTTTTCTGGTGATTTACTTAGTGATTACACGAATCTTGAGCTTATCAGCACCATCAGCACGATGGAGACGTTCCAGAAGATTTACCGACCTGAAATTTACAATGCCAACGCCGCAGCAGGTCAATGCTATCAACCAAATCTGAACCACCAGGATCATTCATTAACAAAAATTGTTTATGATCGGGAAGAACGCAGCCAGCTGGCTATTGAGCAAGGAAAGTTTACAGAAGAGCACTTCATCAAACCATACAAAGATATTCTTGAAAAATGGTCTGCTCACTACGCTCTTTGATTAACCGAAAATAAAAGGTCATCGATTATGAAAATATTACTACCCACTTCAACGGCTGGCAGTTTACCTAAACCTTCCTGGCTTGCTCAACCTGAGACGCTTTGGTCGCCCTGGAAATTGCAAAATGAGGAATTAATCGAGGGAAAACAAGATGCGCTACGTTTATCCCTGGATGATCAACTACAGGCAGGTATTGATATTGTTAGTGATGGTGAGCAAACGCGCCAACACTTTGTCACCACGTTTATTGAACACCTCAGCGGCGTTGATTTTGAGAAACGTCAGATTGTTAAAATTCGTAATCGCTATGATGCGAGCGTACCGACCGTTGTTGATGCGGTAGCGCGTCAAAAACCCGTTTTTGTTGAAGATGCAAAGTATTTACGCCAGCTCACTCGTCAGCCAATTAAATGGGCGCTGCCAGGGCCTATGACGATGATCGATACGCTCTACGATGCCCACTATAAAAGCCGCGAAAAGCTGGCCTGGGAATTTGCAAAAATTCTCAATCAGGAAGCCAGAGAGTTAGAAGCTGCCGGCGTCGATATTATCCAGTTTGATGAGCCCGCATTTAATGTGTTTTTTGATGAAGTGAATGACTGGGGGATCGCCGCGTTAGAAAAAGCCATTGAAGGGCTAAAATGCGAGACCGCTGTGCATATCTGCTATGGATATGGCATCAAAGCCAATACCGACTGGAAAAAGACGCTGGGGTCAGAGTGGAGACAATATGAAGAAGCTTTTCCCAAACTGCAAACGTCTAATATCGATATCATCTCACTGGAATGTCATAACTCGCATGTTCCAATGGATCTGCTTGAACTGATTCGCGGTAAAAAAGTCATGGTAGGGGCCATTGACGTGGCAACCAATACCATTGAGACACCAGAAGAAGTCGCCAGTACGTTACGCAAAGCGCTTCAGTTTGTCGATGCCGACAAGCTCTATCCTTCTACCAACTGTGGTATGGCTCCCTTATCTCGTCAGGTAGCCAGAGGTAAGCTCGATGCCCTAAGCGCAGGCGCAGAAATCATCCGAAGAGAACTTTCGGCTAAATGACTCTGTTAATAAGATACGGGCTATAAGTTGATTTCGGTAGATCTGAGAGGAATTTGAAATGGTGCGATAATAGGAACAATACCTACATTCTATTCATTTGATTAATAATATAAATCATCCATTTCATCTTTGGTGATACCCCCAAAGATACCCCCAATGGATTTTGTGTCCTGTTTAAGCGGGTGTTTTTTAGCCAACTTAATGTTTCATCCTGAACGCTTCAGCCATCATCCCGATCTTATGCATATGGTTATTGTTGCGTGCCATTTTATGCGCTTCGGGTTTCAGGATGATAATCAGCAGGTAGGCATTGGGATCCATCGCACCTTGGCAGTATACCAAATGGGCCTGATCGCTGGTTCGTTGAACTGACGTAAGAACTTAGGGAAAGGGGCATCTGCATCGGCAAGATGAATGTGGGCCACCTGCTCTTCTTTTACCAAGGGATAGGTGCGGTCATCATCATAAGGCGCATCACGCCCAAAGGTATCTGGCAATACACTGTCTTTTTTGTAGGACAAAAAATCTGCCTCCAAATCATCGAGCTCTTGTTGGCAGCATGTTCAAAAATAGTGACCCTTGCTAAAGAAATACCTAACCTGACTACTAATGTGTAAGTATTCTCTAGACATCCCAACTGCGAATCCTAATATAGACAACTATCAAGTCATAAATCTTAAGAAGCGCAATGCAATCAATCCAGTTCGATCTTTACAAACTTGGATGGAAGGCTTTCGAAGATCTCGTTTCATGCATCCTGAAAGAGACTCTTGGGCAGACGTTCCAAGTATTCTCTGATGGCGTTGACGGCGGTCGTGATGGCGCTTTCTATGGCACTTGGTCGCAAACTGATTCCGACGCTAGTATGAAAGGTAGTTTTACTACTCAATGTAAACATACAAGCAAGCAGTATATGAAGCTATCAAAGGGAGTCATTAGTGATGAACTTCCTAAGATAGAGCGGCTCGCGAGAAATGGGCTCGCTGATGTATACCTCCTTTTCACTAATTGTTCAGTTTCTGCAGAAACTGCAGCCGTGCTGGAAGCAGATATTCGGAACGCCGGTGTGAAACATGCCAAGATTTATGGTGCTGAGTGGATCAACCAGAACATATCTTTAAATCCAAGTCTCAGGCGCATGGTGCCTCGAATATATGGTCTTGGCGATCTTTCTCAAATTATTACACATCAAGCGTACCGCCAAGCTAAAGGTGTACTCGATTCAATCGCTCCCGACTTAGCGTGCTTCGTTCCGACTGATGCATATCGTCGCTGTGCGCAAGCCATCAAGGACCACGGATTCGTTATGCTTATTGGCGAGCCTGCTAGCGGTAAGACGATGATTGCTAATTTACTGGCTCTTTCAGCAGCAGATGAATGGAAATTGCAAACGTTGATCTTAAGTTCGCCTGATGATCTAGATAGGCAATGGAACCCAGACGATCCCGGTCAGTTCTTTTGGGTTGACGACGCTTTTGGCTCAAATCATTGTGACTTTAATCGAGTCCATGAATGGAACCAAAGGCTCCCTAAGCTTAAAGCAGCTATACACAAGGGCGCACGAGCGATATTCACTTCACGCAGTTACATCTTTCGCGCTGCCCAAAATAGCCTAAATTCGAACAAGTTTGAGCTATTCAACGATACTCGTGTCACAATTGAAGTTGAAAAGCTATCCGAAGCTGAAAAAGCAATGATTCTCTACAACCATTTGAAGCTAGGTAAACAGACAAAGATATTTTTAGGAGCAGTTAAAAATTACCTGCCAGCAGCGGTATCTGTGCCAAAATTCCTCCCGGAAATCGCCCGCAGATTCGCAAATCCACAATTCACGAAAAAACTTGAGATCAGAGAAGTAAGTATCGTCGATTTTTTCTCTAATCCTGTAGGGATCATGGAGGATATTATAAGGGGACTTGCACCAGCCGAAAGGGCTGCCTTGGCCCTCGTATTTGCAAATGGGGGCGAGCTACCTATTCCACTTCATGTCGAAGCACCTCAAATAGCCAACATCATCACGTCCATGCAATCTAACTTTGGTGATGTAAAAGCGGCACTTACAGCATTAGATGATTCTCTTCTTAGGGCAAGCAAGACACAAGAGGAATCTTATTGGAAATTCCGCCATCCAACTATTCGTGATGCTTTCGCTACCTACGTTTCAGAAAACCCAGAGCTCGTTGAAATCTACCTTTCTGGAGTCACAAAGGAAAAATTAATCAAGGAAATCAGTTGTGGAGACATGGACATTGAGGGGGTTAAACTTATTGTACGTCGCAGTATGTATAACAAAGTTCTGAATATTATCGCACCTGATGACCGTATTAAAGCTATTAGTAGCCAGATACTCTCATTTCTGGCTAACAGATGCTCACCTGAATTCTTGGAGCTTTTTTTCAATAGCGACACTTTAAAATCACGATTGCTTGACCTAATTAGCTCGGCGAGGAAGTACGATAATAGTCTGGCAATACTTGGCAAACTAAATACAAACGGTCTTCTAAGTGATGAGTTCAGAAAAAAAGTACTGGACAGGCTGAGCTACCTTGCCAAAATTAATTATTCAGTTTGTTTTATTGATGCTGATTTTGTTGGAGTCTTGCTGTCGCAAGAAGAGAACGCGAGGCGACTTGCAGCTCAAAAGGATGTATTTTACTCTTCCATGCACGATTCTATCCAAGAAATCGAAGAGTCATGGCATGTAGACGATGATGTAGATGAATCATTCTACGATATTACAAATCTACTGAACCGATTTCGTGATGAAAACAACGATTTTTACGATGATGATGGTTATGATGAAGACGAATGGGAAAAGTCCGAAGCGTTTATTCAGGAAATCGAAACCAAGATAAAAGAGCTGAAGCGTAAGCAATCTGAGGCTGTTAATTACGATGAACTTGAAACCGAAGATGCCCCACAAGTTATCTTACCCTCAGGCCGAAGTATTTTTGATGATATCGATGAGTAGTTATTGGAAATACAATAGGAGTAAAATTATCTAACCTCATTATTAAATAGTCAAAATTAGTAATACCATACATCGTTTCTTTAATAAACACTACTGCCGAAAATTTATAAATCTATCACCATATCAATTAAAAACAACACTCACAGGTTTATTTTTAATTAGTTAAAAAATTTTTTATATATAAAAAACCCCATAGCATGACACACACAACTTATGGATAAAAGATATGAAAATAGAAAAAATTTGCATTAAGAATTGGAGATCTATAAAAGATCAGGAGATCCATGCTCAAGACTTGATGGTAATCATTGGACAAAATAATCACGGCAAGTCCAACTTGTTATCATCAATATTATTTTTCTTTGGCGAGACAAAGCATCACGATCTAGACTTTTACTTAGGAGCGAAAGAATTATTTGTTGAGTTGCAATTTTGTGATCTTGATGATGCCGATAAAATTACATTCAAAAAATATATAACAAACGAAGGGAGAATCGTTGTTAGAAAAACTGCTTACTTAGAAGGAAGTTTTGAGTATCGTGGTTATATTGAAAACCCAAGAGAAGAATGGCTACAGGAGTCAAATGCTAGCGCATACACAAATAGAGAGTTGGCAAGTAGTCTCCCTCTCTACTCTTATCTTCCTCAAAATGGTCGAATTACAAAACAAAATATAATCGATGCACAGGTTGCGTATATTGAACAAAATAGAGATGATGTAGTTTTTATCTTCGAATTAGAATCCACAAATTTTTTAGGTTTAAAATCCGTTGCGACGGGGATTTTTGGGGAGGTTTATTTTATACCAGCGGTAAAAGAGGCATCTGACGATTTTGTTTCAAAAGACTCAAGTGTTTTCGGTAAAATGTATGCTGATGTTGTCTCTTTAATGTCCCAAAATAATGATAAATGGAAGGCAACAAAAGAAAACCTTTGTGACCTTTTCGCCACATTAAACAAGAAAGGTAAAGATGGTAAAGATAATCAAGATCGGCCAAAACAACTTTCAGATTTCGAAGATGAATTAGCATTAGAGCTGGTAGCATGGGGGGCTAGAATTGATATTGAAGTGAGCCCTCCAGATATAGAAAATGTATTTAAGTCTAACACCCAAGTTTGGGTTGATGATGGAGTAAGAACAGATATAAAGAGAAAAGGTCATGGATTACAGAGAGCACTAACAGTTGCTTTGATACAAGTGATTTCAAAAAGAGCAATTGCAGTTGCAGCAAAAGATACTGGCGAAAACGAAAGTACGAGGAAGGTATCAAATTCGAGATATTTTATTTTTGAAGAACCTGAGTTATATCTTCACCCTCAAGCCCAAAGAGCCTTATTCGACTCATTTGTAAATCTATCAGAGTCTGGGAATCAAGTAATATTATGTACACACTCAAGCGGCCTCATTGATGTTGAGCGCTATAAGTCTATATACATAGCAAAAAAAAGAATCGGTTCAGATGAAACAACTGTCTGGCAGTGTACTGATGAGCTCTTTGAAGGTGATGCAAAAAAAGATTTCAATCTATCATATTGGATTAACCCAGATCGTGGTGAGCTTTTCTTCGCTAGTAAAGTTATTCTTCTTGAAGGAGCAACCGAGAAAATCATTTTTCCATTGTTAGCAAAAAAACTTGATGTCTTCAAATATGATTACACTCTTATCGATTGTGGATCTAAAGACAATATTCCCCTATACATTAAACTATTGAATAAGTTTAAAATACCATATGTGGCAGTTTATGATAAAGATCATCAAAACGGAAAAAGTGCAGACGCTATAGCATCCGCAGATACATCAACCAAAAAAATTGACGAGGCAATTAATACAGAAATAGGTTCATCCATTATATTAGTAAATGATATTGAGGAAGAATTAGGTTTACCCAAAGGCGGTAGCAATAAGCCTTATGTCGCATTGAGTCATATTACTTCGGTTGACTTTTCAATGAATAATGGAATTGAAAGTAAAATTCGAACCGTGTATAGATAACAGTATAAATTGGGACTGCTCGCAAACAAATTAACAGCGAGGGTGCGCACAATGCCCTCATGTTTTTTCTTATAATTACCTGTAAGATCTGACTGTTTTCTACTACTGAAAGCAGTCAGGTTAAATTAAGATAAATCCATAAAAAAGTGTCTAAACGCAACCCCACTTTTAAAGAGGATTGATATTTATAAAGAGGAAATTTTCAGAATTGACTACCGCGCCCTCTGGGGCTTGCTCAACAGCTCACCGACCTAAAAGCGAGTTTTAGGCCGGTTCACCGTTTGGACGTGAAAAACATGATTAGGACTTGGATTTATTTATAACACTTTCGATATAGGTTTGACCCTGTGCTCTATAAACCTGAACATCATTCTCATGAAGATTGTGTATGTTAAGTAAATACCCAAAGACCAATTCCTTATCTACATAACCAATATCACATCCTAAGACTTTAGCAACCTCTGCACCGAAAATAATTTTCTGACGAGTATTCTCTTTTTTTGTTTGTTGTTTCTTTTTGGCTTCCAAGAAGTATAGACGTTCCTGTGCTGCAGCAATTTGTTGTTTGATCGATTTTTTTGTCATTGTTCATCTCCCCAATGTTTTCTCTTGTTGGCATAAGGGATGTCAGCATAATCATAACCATTACCAATTTGTTTCTTGATTGATTTTATTTTCATCTTAAACTGTTGCTTTATCTGGCGCTGCTTTGCTTGTTCCCTAATATTGATTACTATTTTCTCTGCTTCTAAATAAGCTTGTTCTGTATCGGTATAGATACCATCATCAAGAAGTCGCTTGGCTTCCCAATCAATGGCTTCATCATTATTTTTATACATTAAACCTCCTTGTGCTTGTTATATATTCTCCTTTACCATATTTTTAATAATTATCAATACAGAAACATGATTTTATTTAATAAAACACAAACTCATAAGGCTGATATTAATAGTCCACATCACGGCATTAACACAAATTAAAGCCAATGCTGTTTCATCCAACTCACCAAGTTTCATGTTATTCTCATTTTCCACGTTTCATTCTATTTAACTTATATCACTCATGTTGGCAAATTTAGGTATTAGCCACTATATAATTAATTTAACCGATTGTATATAATCGGTTAAATAGGTTAAGCGCTTATATGTGAGCTGTTAAAAGCATCAGGATATTAAAGAGATAGTAAAAATTATGGCGGAAAATTAAATTAAGCAACACTATGCGATAGTAATTACTAACTGTTTTGTCTAATACTCACCACGTTACTTAGCTTTTCTCTTTAGTGTTTTTTATTTTACCTATTAAATTTTCGTCCTAACTTCCATAGTTAACCAGTGAATTGTGCAACAGGGAAAACTATTGATAAAAGAAACTATTTTCTTGTTTTGGGGTTTTCCCGCCTTACGGCGGGATAAATTAACACGATTCTTGTCCTTCGGTCACCATCTAAAACCCGTCTGTGTAATATCGTGGAATACTTCGCCCTTTTATCCAGATTGAGCCGCTTAATTTGGCGTTTTGTATGGTTCTGGTTTTACAGTCATTAATATATTTTGTATTAATTAAGTAAGCGGTTTTTACATTGTTAGAAAAAACAATGCCCACTTATACACTCACTTCGTGAGCGTGTGGGGTCTACCGACGGTTGCCTGCCGCAGGCTAAAAGCAAAACCAAGTTCAACATCAACCCCTGAGTTTTTCTTACGAAAAACTAAAAGCAGCATAGTCAGAGTTGATGTTTATTTTATAGTTTTTAATATATGGAGGTTGTATCGATTAATGGCAATATTTCATCTGGAGTTTAAAATTGTGAAACGCTCGGAGGGTATGTCTTCCTGTAGGAAAGCTGCCTACCATGCGCGTTGCAGAATCACAGATGATCGTACTGGCAATACCTACGATTTCAGCCATCGTTCTGATTTATTCCATCATCAGATATTAGCCCCTGCTTCTGCTCCATCTCATATTATTGAAAACTCACCAGCGCTATGGAATGAAGTAGAAAGTGTTGAACGTCAGAAAGATGGTCAAACAGCCCGCTATTTTGATGTAGCTATTCCCTGTGAACTGAACAATGAAGACAAGATAAAACTGGTTGTTGAATACTGCCAAAAAAATTTCGTTGATAAGGGCATGATTGCTGATATCGCTTTTCATGATTTTAACGGTAATAATCCTCATGCGCATGTGATGCTGACATTAAAGCCGATCACCGTTGATGGCTTTGTTAAAAAAGAGAGAAGCTGGAACGACAAGAAAAACGTAATCCTTTGGCGTGAATCATGGGCTGTGATTGCCAATCGCTATCTTACTGCTGCTGGCAGTAATGAACGTATTGATCATCGTTCTATTGATGCTCAACACAGTGAAGCACTGGAAAACGCCACTATTACCTTGGATATTGAAGAAAAAGCGCTATGGCTTGCCAAGGCAACGTTGACCAGCCGCCCAGCAATGCAACGTGTTCATCGCGCCAAGTGGAACAGTAAACACGTTCAGGAAAAACGCGCTGCTGAACAGGCCGTACGTGATGAGATGAAACAGGAAGCTCAGACTACTTACAACACCTTCAAAGAGTTGGATCTGCAGATCGTTGTTGATCTCAGAAGCTTCACCGTTTCAGAAATGCCTGAGCCTGTTGAAATCGTATTGCCTGAAACAAGTTCGCAATCGGCATCATCGGAAGGCCAAAAACCTGCTTTGGTTGCCCCTACGCCTCACACTCTCACTAAATTGAAAACCTCATCCTCTTCAACCGCCAGAGCAATCAAACGCGCTACTGTTAAAAGTAAGAGAAAGCAGGTTAAACCTCGTCAGAGTGGCGTATTCAAGCGTTTCACGCTATTGGTAATAGGATATATAAAAGAGAAATTCGTCTGGGCCAAGAAGGAGCCTGTCGCTCCTGATGTTGAGCACGATAAGCGTGTTGCTGAAAACTACGTGTTTGATGAGGTGCAGGGGATCTATATTCCACGTGCTGAGCATGAAAGGCGTGCAAGGTTTAACAGCGATGATTACAAGGCAACACCAGACGAAATCACCCGCTTTCCAAGCCGTCCACAGCGCGAACAATCTATAGCTGATTGTAGTTTTGATCTGAAACCACCTATACCAATAGATCAAATGAGTAAGCGTAGTTCGCTGAAGCTGAGACCTCCGGGTTATAGAGATAAATAATGATCGCCACTGGTAAAGTATTCTTTTTTTCAATCTGGTCATAATGTATATTGGAATGCAAATCATTACATGTTGCTAAGGAATCAAATTTTGCTAACCTTTAATGTAATAAAAGAAGAGGCGATTAGATTTCGGGGATTGATCGAACGATGTGACAAAGAGAATACCAGTCTCGTCATCGACTGTTTTCCTGTCATGAGCTGTAAACTTTCTTCGATGCTTCTTTCCTATCATTTTCTAACATTATATCCTGAACTTGTGATAAAAGGAGTAAGTGCTGCTACAGGTAAAAATGGAGAAATAACGCACTACTGGCTTGAAATTAACGATATTGTAATTGATATAACAGGTGATCAATATAACCTTATTGATGATAGCGAACTTAATAATAAGATTATACAAAATAGACCATTCCCTGCTGTATACGTCGCACATAAAAAAGAAAGTTATCTGCACAAATTATTTAAGATTCAAGAAGAAGATTTTTTTGTTCATGGGTTCCCAACAATCAGGAGGGATTTTATTAAAGAGATGGAAATTGGGCATAGTCAGTTATTTAATGGAGAGCAAGTTCACAGCTAGCCATGGTGTTAATACAATTTACATTGGAGGATGATATAAATTATGATGGAAATACTTACAGCAATCCTAGTCGCAATCACCGGGATTTATGCATATTTAACATATAAAATGTCAAAAATGAATGAACGTGCAGTTCAGATAATGAATGAACAAACGGAGTCAATATCCCGTCCTTATTTGATTATTCAACCAATTGTAAGACCTCATACTCAATTCCTATATTTGAAAATTTATAACAGTGGGAAGACTCCAGCCTTAAACGTAAAGCTAGAGTTAGATAGAGATTTTTATCAGTTTGATGAATTGAGTAAAAATTTAAAAGATGCAAGTGCATTCACATCAAGTTTTGATAGTTTTGCTCCTAGTCAAGAGTTATTTTTTGCCCTAGGTCAAGGTTGGGTAATCTTTGGGGAATCCAAAAACCCGTTGCCCCAACAATTCATGATAACCGCGACTTATAGTTATATGGGAAAAGAAGTGGTAGAAAGAAACAATATAGACTTAAGACCTTTCTCACAAAGTGAGGGTGAGGTAAACCCTATTGTTGAAGAACTAAAAAAAATAAGAACAGCCCAAGAAAAACTAGTGAAGGCGGCTAGCTAATCAGCAAATTAAAAATACACATCTACTTTAACAAATCCTATTCAACTCAAAAAGAATGCAATTCATCATATTAAAATACTATTACTGCGAGGAGCGAATATCGCTCCTCATTTTCTATTTCAGTTTGTTGAATTACATCCTGCGCCTAAATACAACATTATCAGAGAAAATCACCTTCCCAGAGACAAACCCGACAATGCCAATAATCGGCAAACTGATAGTAGCCCCAGCCATGCCTGTAGACATACCAATCAGAACTGATAGGCCAAAGGAAAGAAGGATAACAACAAATGCATACCACTGCGGATAGGCTCCATACAGAACAGTCGCCATACAGCTTGTGCATACCTGAACACCATGCTGGCTTTCCTTTAAGCAGAAAGGACACTGGATTTTATTTTGCTCCATGTTCGCGCCCTTAGTTAGCTTTCCAGCCGTTATTGGTCTTGACCAGAACAATTTTGGCTTCTTCTGGTTCAGCCATCCCCTTGACGCCAGAGAACGCATTTTTATCAATCCAGCCCGGAACGCCATCCAGTTTCCACGTATAGGTCACTTGTGTTATTTTAGCTCCAGCGCCATCACTCGGTTCAGTCCAACTGGTGATCTCAGCAACAGCACGATGGCCCACGCAGGCACCTTCCTCACGGTTCCAAAAATCAACCTCTTGTCCCTTGTCTGTTACTTCCAGAACATCAACACTACTAAAACCGTTAGGCTGTTGAGAAACATTAAGCAGCCCCTGCTCAACAAGCCCTCTTAGAATTTCATCGCTGACATTGTATCCAGCAGAACGGTAGCCATGATTAACCTTTACTGGAAAACCTTTGTTGAAATCAAAGTCATTGTTCTGCAGTGAGTAGCACACCTTTGATTTTGAAATTTTCGCGTTAATCGCCTTCTCAAAGTCGCCTTTCTCCCCACATCCCGCCAGAACAAGAGCTGTGCCAGCAACAAGTAAAATCTTCTTCATCTTCCTATCCATCCTGATAATCAAAAATGCTGTTATGTAGAGGTTGTCTGCAGCGCATCTGTAGTCGTTAAGGTTTGTTCTTACTGGCATAACGCAACAAAACCACCTGATTAACCAATTGATAGGATTAAATTATTTTTGTGGGCCGTCATATCGTTTGTAACGATCAAAATCAAAATAATGATAGCTACAAACTATCATTAAATATATATCGATCGATTAAATCAATTAAAACGCCGATCGATATGGCATTATTAATCGATAAAAACTATCAATATTAATTTATCGATCTGCAATACCGATCATTTTCTTGCTAGATGAATCGTTACTGGATAGAGTAAACGGAAGGATCACCGGATCGTTTGTGGGTTGGTTCATGGGTATAGAACGTCAAATCCAATGACCAACAGCCAGCACTGCCCTCTGGCCCTTTCTGGACCTTTATTATTGCAACATCAGGGAAAACAACCATGAGGGATGCCGTTAGCTGATTAGATAAAAAGATTCATAGGCTTCTGATAAGCGGCTCTCTTCTTCAGCCATTAACACAAATTTAAATAGCCGGAGGTATCTCGCATCTGGTCCCGGCGTCTTTACGCCTATTTTTTCGTTTACTGTTTATATGGAGTTAACATGAAAAAACTGTTTATCGCTGCGTTGGTGATCCTGCCTCTTACCGCTTGCACCACCTATGGCAACAAATCCCTGAAAGACGAATCCCAACAAACCGTCAAAACCAAAATCGTTAAAGGGAAAACTACCCAGCAAGATGTTATTAATGCATTCGGTGAACCTCAGACGCGAGCCATCAATGATGGACAGGAAATGTGGTCCTACTCCAGCATGTCAGGCGAGAGCCAGATCTCGAACTACATTCCCGGTCTGGCCCTACTGAAGAACAGCAATACGGCTCACATGTATTCCCTTGATATTTGGTTCAAAGGGAATGTTGTAGACCGATATAATTTCAGCCAGACGGCGAGTAAGGTTTCGCGTGGACTGCTGGATTAATTTTCATAAAAAGCAACCAAATTTTGATAAAGATATATGATAGAGAGGGATTTTATCCTTCTTTATCATATACAGTTCATAATCACAAATATCGGAGACATCAGTTTTCTATCCTAAATTCAAATCATTGCCTTCTATTCATTTTTACATTATCATTTCTATTGCATATAATATCTGCGATTATGAACAATTATATTCATAAGTTTGAAATTATTATAAAGGATAGCTGATGATACCTTCTTTTGATTCACTCGTTCCTTCTTTGTCAGATTTATTAGAAAATAAAATCTCATTTCTTATTGTATTTTTAGTTATTTTGATATCTTCACTTTTATATATAAAGAAAAGGTCGGGTTCAGGTTTTTCTATAGCAAACAGATTTTTTATTTTTTGGATTGGTAGTAAAGACAAGAGTGAAAGTGAATTAATAGACGAAATAATTGACATTGAAAAATTTAATTTTCAATACAATACGCGCGCAGTATCTAAAAGACAAAAAATAAACTTTGAAACATGGATAAAGAAATATGAATTAGATTTTAGAATGATATCTAAACTAAAATCAAACTTCGACATAGAAAAACTTAAAATCGCCAAAATAAATAAAATAATTCCCACAGTGCTATTTATAGCAATGTTTATCCCTTTTATTATAGGGTTTGAGACTTTTATTATTGCAGTAAAGCCTGCCGGACTAATAAATATCAATGATACGGGGTGGTTTTGGTTCAATAAAAATGAAGCTTTGCAATATAAATTTTTAGGCTCTACTAAGAACGCATGGGTTATCACACCTGAATCATGCAGCAATAAAGAAAAAATAAAAATAGAACTCCATAAAGACACAATTGACACTATATGTGAATCTTTTAGCAGCAAACGAAGTTTAGATTACATAGACAAATTAATCGCAAAACAACGTACTTTTTTTGGAGCAGTCACAACTTTTTTAGCAATTACAATGTTAGTTATATTCAAAATAACCATATCGCTATTAACAACATATGATGCTCGAAGGATGGTTTTTTTTAAGGTTAAGCGATACAGAAAAAAAAGAATATGATATAGTCGGGTAATCTTTCCATAGAGCCTATTATATCTTATAAAAGGCTCTATAGGACATTATTTATAATTCGCTACAATATAAATGCCAACACAAGAATCATTAATCTCTGAGATTTGATCACCAATGTTAGCGTGGTTCATAATGTTGCCAGATGCTCTAAGTTCGCAGGGAATATTTTTAGTAAGTCAGCGCATTAGTGCGTTCAGTTCATCTTAGGAAAATGTTTTATGAGTTTACTCATTATTCATCACCATCAATTTCATCCCAATCTAATGGTTCTTCTGGTGCAGCAAGGGTTACACTATCCACAAGGTTCTGCTTTTTTATACCTTTGCGATTCATTGCCCCTTGAGACTTTTTAGCCTGTAATCTGGCGATTAACACATCGATGTCTTCTTGACTATTTACATCTTGAATGGCTGACTCAATAGACCTACGCTTATCTTCATTTTTAGTATAGTCTCCTCCGCTATGAGTAACGCTTTCATCTCGTTCAATCTCTATCGTTTCTTTCTTTTTTCTAATCTCAGAAACAAAGCGAGCCCTATCACCGTTGAAAACAATTGCAGGGTTTATGAAATACCAGTTTTTTTCATTAGTTTTAGCAATAATACGTTTCTCGATTAGTTCCTTTATCCCCCGGTAAAAGATAGATTCAGATAAGACAAAATGATCTATCTTTTCCGCAAGAGACATTGCCTTTTTACAGCTCAGGTAAAAATGATCTTTACCTATCGCATCCTGATAAATACGTAAAAAGATAAAAAATACTTTGTATGCTGTTTTCGTGAGATCAAAGTAGGCTTTTATTTGTGATGTATAGAGTTTGATGAACTCTTCTTTATCAACCTCTTGTGTATGCACAATATTAGCAAAGTAGCTTCGACTAGCATCTTTTCTTTCGATAAGTTCAGTTCCCCTTGAAACAGTCAGATTTTTCTTTCTTGTCTCAATCTTTAGTTCTGTCTCAAAGCAAAATGGGTTTAAGCCCAAATCCAAGTCAACTTCCATTTCTTTAATCATATTATCACCTTTTATTATTTTATTTATAATAAAGTAAATACCATGCATGAAATAGATATCAAGTTTTTTGCATGTTTTTTTGCGAAAATATTTTATAAATCGCAAGTTTTCCAGTGACGATGATTTAAATCACTGTCATTTTTTAGCTTAAAAATGATATAAGAACTGACTACAGAGTCAGAAAATCTCACCGTGCAGTCAGTAATGCTGACCATAGAGTCAGTAATACTGACCGTATAGTCAGTCGTGGTTTTCTAACACAAGCCTTATTCCCCAAGGGCTACAGGCCGTTTTTGTCTTAACTTAATTTTGCAAGAAGTAGGAGATAATACTTAAGAGGATTAAAAGAAACCGGGCGATTTTTATGATCGCCATCTGGGGTTTCTAATTATTTATTGCTAAGTATTCCTTTCTATTTAACTAAAATCTTTTTTTGAAAATCCCCACCATCTATGAGCTAACGCTCATGTGCTGACGCACGGCTACGCCCTAATGCTGACATAAATATATTTTTGCTATTGGATCAAAAAACTATTTATCAAAGCAGCACTTGGTGATTGTATACAACAATCACTTCGCTGGACAGGGCTTGTCCCTGTTAATGATGTATTTTTTCATTAATGATCGTGGCGATAGCCGCTAATAACCGAATGTAAAACGTAGAGATTAATAACTATCAAACTTTCGCAAACATCGATTTTACTAATTTTCGATGGAACTTAATGAGTATATTTCTTGTAGACTGGCTACTGCCAGTCACATAGTTCCTGTGGTGAAATACCATCTCGCGCCATCAACTTGAGGAGTCTTTTCATCTTTAGCTTACGCTCCTTATATTCACCAATCTCCTGATAATATTCCTCACGCCGCTCCTCTACCACTTTTCGAAACTTATTCAATAGTTGATTCAGTGTTTTCATATCTGTAGTAGCGGCTTCAGCTTGGATTTTTTTATACATAAACATAACGTGGAACTCATCAATCATCAGTTTTCTCCTATTGTCATAAGTATTTTTATCTGCCCCTTACTGGGCAAATATATCTTCAAAGGAAACTATAAAGATTTATGAACAAATAAATACGAATGCCTTACCAACAGATTAGCGATAACCTTAAGATCAACCTCGTCAATATTCACATTATTTCCTTCTCTCTGTGTTAAACTCTCAAAGTTATTTTTAATATGCATTATCACGCACATGATAGTTGCACTCATAAAATCATGATCACTAATATACTCTCTTATATCTCCATCGTGATCATTTTGTAAACTGATCCAACTTACCTCAAACGATCTTTTAGCAAGATCAAGGAACAGTTTTGTAGATTTGTTTTTAACTTTATTATTTTTGGACATAATTAACCCTCACTTTTATATGATTATTTAATATTTAGTTTATTTTCAGCCCCAAGAAGGGGCTAAATAGATTTACATATAGGCTAACACTAAGGCTTTGGTATGCAGTGTCATTACCTCCATTCTCACCCCTTCGAAATCGATAAGATAGCGCTTATTTTTTGCTACACCCTTTTTAGCTCGCTCTATTACTTGATCATAGACAGTTTCCATATGATGATTATCAGTAAGTAAATTAAATGCCTCTTTTGGCCCTTTTTTGACTATATCCCAATAGATACGGTAATACTCTTGCATTGCTGATATTAAAAACATCTCAGTAGCAATCCTATCAAAACCATTATTTTTCTTATTCATATATTTTTCCTTTTCTTTGTTTATAGTGTAAAATACTCTGCATTATTCATGCATGAAATATTTCAGCTTTTATTTTATAGCATTGTAAAAAACATAGCGTTTAACGTTTTACATAAAACCTTCTCATCGTATTAATAGTGTATTTTCCATTAATCAGCATGTTTACGTGAAAACTGGATAATATTTTCAATCCATTCATCGATTTCACTTTCAACAAAAGCTCTGGCTCTTATTCCGATCTTTATCGGTTCTGGGAATACGCCCCTGCTAATAAGTCGATAAATCCATGCTTTGCTATATCCTGTTTTATTCATCACTTCCGGCAGGCGAATAAGTCTTCTTGTTGTCATATATTTCTCCGTTGTTGTTTTGATGAATGTAGTATCTGCAGATCGCTTATGACGTTCAACCCTCGGAAAATCAGAATTGAAGCTGAATTGAGCGTTTTTTAGACAAATCAGGATGAAATAGTGGGGGAGCTATCGCTGGGCGGGGTGTAGAGTGATTTAGCAAAAAGTGCTACTTATTTTCTTGTTTTAAAGTATTTTATAATTTGCATATTAATCAATTAGTTATAAAAAATCAGTTTAAATTCTGACTTAATTCTTATCTGCTTTAGCCATAAAAAAGGGCTATGCCCGTTAAAACATAGCCCTTCATTCATCAGCAGTTATTCCTACACACGCCGATTAAACGTTCCCTGCACGACATTACCGCCTTTCTCAAGGCTTACCATGTAATCGGCATACCATTGCAGCATCTCGCGTCTGCCATCGAGATATTGCGCATGGTTGTAGGTGCCACGGATAGCATTCTTATCAACATGCGCCAGTTGGGTTTCAATCCATGCGGTGTTGTAGCCCTGTTCATGAAGAATGGTGCTCATGGTATGACGGAAGCCGTGACCCGTAACCCGGCCTGTATAGCCAATTCGCTTAAATACCTGATTGATACTGGCTTCGCTCATGGTCTTACTTGGATCATTGCGCCCCGGAAACAGTAAAGGAAATTGCCCCGTCATTGCTCTGATTTGTTCGATAATGGCTAACGCTTGGGTAGAGAGCGGGATGATATGAGGACGGCGCATTTTCATGCGTTCAGCGGAAATTTCCCATAGCGCTTTCTTGGTATCGATTTCAGACCATAACGCACCGCGCAATTCACCTGTTCTCAGGCCAGTAATGATCAGCAATCTCGCTGCCAGCACCATCAGTTCACTACCAGAGTAGCCAGCAAGGGCTTTAAAGAAAGCAGGAAGCTCTTCAGTGGTCAGGAATGGGTAATGTGTAGATTCATGCCCTTGCATGGCACTGGTGAGATCTGGTGCGGGATTATACTCGGCTCTGCCTGTCACGATGGCATAGCGAAACACTTCGCCGCAGCGTTGACGTACTTTCTTGGCTTTCTCAGTCGCACCTCGGTCTTCCATCTTTTTCAGCACGTTTAGCAGTTCCAACGGCTTAATGTCTGCAACAGGGCGTTGACCAATGAACGGGAAGACGTCTTTGTTGAAAGCTTCAAGAATGTCAGAGGCATACCCCGCAGACCATTTCTTCACTTTCATGTTATGCCATTCAAGCGCAATTTCTTGAAAGCTGTTTTTGACCTGCGCTTCACGCTCAACTTTTTGTTCTTTTTTCACTTCTAAAGGATCGATACCCCCAGCGATACCCTTTCTAGCTTCATCACGTTTTGCTCTGGCATCAGCTAAGGACACATCGGGATATACCCCCAGAGCCAATAGCTTTTCCTTTCCATCGATACGATACTTCAAACGCCAGTAGCGTGACCCGTTGGTTTTAACCAATAAGTAGAGGCCACCACCATCAGCCATCTTGTAGGGTTTCTCTTTGGGCTTGGCAGTCTCGACCTGTCTGGCATTGAGCTTCATTTGGGGGTATCTCCTTTAGACCGAACAGCGAATACCCCCATTGATACCCCCAACTCACCGTAGATTTCTGTGAACGTGAGTAGACGAGCAGAGACAATAAGGGCCGTGAAACCGCGTATTATAAGGGTTTAAAGGGTATTTGAGTAGACTTGGGGATACGTTAAAATAGGTAGGATGGTGCCGATAATAGGAGTCGAACCTACGACCTTCGCATTACGAATGCGCTGCTCTACCAACTGAGCTATATCGGCCCTGAAAGGACATGACCACGAGTGTGAATCACGGGGTAGAAGGTTAAAACTAACCGGGTGATGCGTCAATAGCCTTGTGAATCAAGTGGCTGATTTTGCATCACTCCGGTTTTAATTACGCACGAATGGTATCGTCACCGATGCCGATCCACTTGTAGGTGGTCAGCGCTTCCAGCCCCATTGGGCCGCGTGCGTGTAATTTTTGCGTGCTGACGGCCACTTCCGCGCCAAGGCCAAATTGTCCGCCATCGGTAAATCGGGTAGAAGCATTGACGTAAACGGCGGACGAATCCACTTCATTCACAAAACGATCGGCGTTGCGCAGAGTGCGCGTCAGGATCGCATCGGAATGTTGAGTACCGTGTTCACGAATATGCGCAATTGCGTCATCCAGGCCGGCCACGATTTTCACGTTCAGATCCAACGACAGGAACTCGTCGTCATACTCTTCGGCTTTCACCGCTACCACGTTCGCCGGGCCTGATTTCAGTTGGGCCAGCGCCGTATCGTCAGCATGCAGCGTGACGCCGCTTTCCGCCATTTGCTTGCTCAGCGCAGGCAGAAAACGCGCAGCGATATCCTGATGCACCAGCAGCGTTTCCACCGTGTTGCAGGTACTCGGACGCTGGGTTTTCGCATTGACGATGATCTTCAGCGCCGGCTCGATCTCCGCGCTGTCGTCAACAAAGATATGGCATACGCCAATCCCGCCGGTGATCACCGGGATCGTCGACTGCTCACGGCACAGCCTGTGCAGGCCCGCGCCGCCACGAGGGATCAGCATGTCGATGTATTTATCCATACGCAGCATTTCATTGACCAGCGCGCGATCCGGGCTGTCGATCGCCTGAACTGCGCCAGCAGGTAAGCCGCAGGCTTCCAGCGCTTGCTGAATCACCGCAACCGTTGCCGCATTGGTGCGATACGTCTCTTTACCGCCACGCAGAATCGCCGCGTTGCCGGTTTTCAGGCACAACGAGGCGACGTCAACGGTCACATTGGGACGCGCTTCGTAAATCACGCCAATGACGCCCAGCGGAACACGACGACGTTCCAGACGCAGCCCGCTGTCCAGCAGACCGCCATCAATCACCTGTCCGACCGGGTCGGCCAGGTTACACACCTGACGGACGTCATCGGCAATCGCTTTCAGGCGCGCCGGCGTCAATGCCAGACGATCCAGCATCGCTTCGCTGAGGCCGTTTTCGCGCGCCTCGGCAACGTCCTGGGCGTTAGCGCTCAGGATGCTTTCAGTTTGCGCTTCCAGTTCGTCCGCTATTTTTTCCAGTACGCGATTCTTCTCGCGGCTGGAGAGTAGCGCCAGTTTGTAGGACGCCGCTTTGGCAGCAATGCCCATTTGTTCCAGCATACGTCGGCTCCTTAACGGGTAATCATGTCATCGCGATGGACAGCGACCGGGCCATATTCATAGCCAAGAATCGCGTCAATCTGCTGAGAGTGGTGACCAGCAATACGGCGCAGCGCGTCGCTGTTATAACGGGTAACGCCGTGGGCGATATCACGCCCTTCCTGGTTACGGATGCGGATCACTTCACCACGCGAGAAGTTACCTGTCACGCTTTTAATGCCTTTTGGCAATAATGAGCTACCGCGTTCCAGAATCGCAGATGTTGCCCCTTCATCCACCGTGATTTCACCGGCAGGCGGCGCGCCAAAGATCCAGCGTTTGCGGTTTTCCAGCGGGGAGGCTTGCGCATGGAAACGGGTTCCCGCAGAAATGCCTGCCATAACATCACCAATCACGCCCGGCTTGCTGCCCGCCGCGATGATGGTGTCGATTCCGGCACGACAGGCAACATCGGCAGCCTGCAATTTAGTGCCCATTCCCCCGGTTCCCAGGCCAGAGACGCTGTCGCCCGCAATCGCACGCAGCGCATCATCAATGCCGTACACGTCTTTAATCAGTTCAGCCTGCGGGTTGGTTCGCGGATCGGCGGTAAACAACCCTTGCTGATCGGTCAGTAACAACAATTTGTCGGCGCCCGCCAGAATGGCGGCCAGCGCGGAAAGATTGTCGTTATCGCCCACTTTTATTTCAGCGGTCGCCACGGCATCGTTTTCATTGATGACAGGGACAATATTGTTGTCCAGCAGCGCACGCAGGGTGTCACGCGCGTTCAGGAAGCGCTCTCTGTCTTCCATATCCGCACGCGTCAGCAGCATCTGCCCGATGTGAATACCGTAGATAGAGAATAGCTGTTCCCAAAGCTGAATCAGACGACTCTGCCCCACCGCCGCCAACAGTTGTTTAGACGCTATGGTCGCCGGGAGTTCCGGGTAGCCAAGATGCTCACGCCCGGCGGCAATAGCGCCCGACGTGACGATCACAATACGATGGCCTGCGGCATGTAGCTGCGCGCATTGACGAACAAGTTCTACGATATGGGCACGGTTCAGGCGGCGCGATCCGCCCGTTAGCACACTGGTGCCGAGTTTTACCACCAGCGTCTGGCTGTCACTCATGATTCTCTGCCATTCAAAATAGGGGAAAATGATATCAAACGAACGTTTTAGCAGGACTGGCCCCGGTTGCCAACAACCAGAGCACAAAGCATGAAATTTTGTTGCGCAGGATCAGCAAGCGTAGCGGCAGTTTCTGACAATTTTATTACCGCAATAATAAATCATCCTTTTTTAAAAATATTCTTAATTTGTCATAAAACCTTCATTGCAGAGCGTTAAAAACCATCCTGTTTTTCACGGGGATCACTCCCAGCGAATATTAGCGCGTAATTTTAAATCAGGAATGAAAATGAAAAAGAGCACTCTGGCATTAGTGGTGATGGGTATTGTTGCATCGGCATCCGTGCAGGCAGCAGAAGTGTATAACAAAAACAGTAATAAACTGGACGTGTATGGCAAAGTAAAAGCGATGCACTACATCAGTGATGATGACAGCAAAGATGGCGACCAGACTTATATCCGCTTTGGCTTTAAAGGCGAAACGCAGATTAACGATCAGCTGACCGGTTACGGTCGCTGGGAAGCTGAGTTCGCCGGTAACAAAACAGAAAGCGAAGGCGGTCAGAAAACCCGTCTGGCTTTTGCGGGTCTGAAGCTGAACGATTTCGGTTCGTTAGATTATGGTCGTAACCTGGGCGCCCTGTACGACGTTGCCGCGTGGACGGATATGTTCCCTGAATTCGGCGGCGACGGCCTTGCACAGACCGACAACTTTATGACCAAACGTGCCAGTGGCCTGGCAACTTACCGTAACACCGATTTCTTCGGCGTTATCGATGGTCTGAACTTAACCCTGCAATATCAGGGTAAAAACGAAAACCGCGACGTCAAAAAGCAGAATGGCGACGGTTTCGGCACATCTCTGAGCTATGACTTCGGCGGCAGCGACTTCGCCATCATCGGCGCATACGCCAATTCAGACCGCACCAATGAGCAGAACCTGCAATCTCGCGGACAAGGTAAAAACGCGGAAGGTTGGGCGACGGGTCTGAAATATGACGCCAATAACATTTACCTGGCGACTATCTATTCTGAAACCCGCAACATGGCGCCTATTTCCGGTGGTTTCGCCAATAAAGCGCAAAACTTCGAAGCGGTTGCCCAGTATCAGTTTGATTTCGGTCTGCGTCCTTCCCTGGGCTATGTTCAGTCTAAAGGCAAAGATATTGAAGGTATCGGTGATGAAGATATCGTGAAATATATCGATGTGGGCGCAACATATTATTTCAATAAAAATATGTCCGCGTTCGTTGATTATAAAATCAACCAGATTGACGATGATAACAAGCTGGGCGTAAGCAGCGATGATATCGTCGCGATTGGTATGACGTACCAGTTCTGATTGTCTTAATTTGCCGGATGACGACGCTCAGGCGTCTTATCCGGCCTACTCTTTTGCACTGTTGCAGGCCGGATAAGCGTAGCGTCATCCGGCATTATTCTATGTTACGCCGTTAACTTCACCGGTTCTTTGAAGTTATCGGCGGGTTCCAGCGCCAGATTCAGCGAAGTCAGCAGTGCACGCAATTTTTCATGAAACTCGCGCAGGGTGTACTCCAGGCGTTCAATCACTTCGGTCTCTTTAATCGGCACGGCGGTCCAGTTACCTTCTTTGTCAAACAGGCCAAACTGGTAGCTGTAGGTAAAGCGTTTTTCCTGCGCTTCCAGTTCCATCCACCAGCCCCAGAATTCACGTTTCTCAGGCGCTGGCTTCACGTTGACGCAAACAGCCAGGCAATCGAAAAAAAAACGATTATCTTCGCACTGCCCTTCGCGTATATACGGGCCAAGCGCAGTGAATTTCTTGATCAATCTACTTTTCGGGTGTCCACTCGGTAACGTCATTGCGATCTCCTTTGGTGAAGCAACTGTTTTACCAAAACAATAAAATTTAGCAATCCATTAACACAATCTGTGATTGATCCAACCGGTAATTTCTTTCAGCGCAGTGTCAAAATTGCGATACACCGGATTAAACGGAATCTCCATCAGCTTACCGTCGGAAGATGACGAGGTGATGAGCCGGGACTCCTCTTCCGGGCTAAACGGATCGTTTTTCCAGAAGCCAGATAACATCGGCGTTGGGCAGCGTCTGCCAAGCAACCCCTGCACCTTCAGTGAATAACGATTTAGCTCAACGCGCAGCGCTTCATCTGACGCATCATGCATCCCCAGACGGCTTGCCAGCACGTCAAGATACATTTCCGGCACCGTCCCCTGACGCTGTGAATCGCTTAACAACGCATGGACCACCGGCCCCAGACAAGCTACCGCTTTCAGTCGCGGCGCTTCCAGGTAGGCCAGACGTACCGCAACGTTAGCGCCAAAACGAAAACCAAACGCCGCCACCCGGGTATGATCAACCCACGGTACTCCAGGCAGCGCTTTCAACACATGCTGATGCAGCAGACTGGAGTCCTGGGTGAGCTTCCATTTTGACGAGAATCCAACCGACGGCATATCCAGCGTCAGCATCGCCATACCGCGCGGCGCGAAGTAACGTTCGAACAGGGTGTAATAGTCCGTTTGCATGGAATCCAGGCCGCCGCACATCAGTACGGTCGGGAACGGGCCATCCCCTTTCGGCATATGCAAAAACGCAGTGACAGGCGCGCCGCCGGGGATCGAAAACGCCATTTCACGCAGCGAGCCCGGCAAGCGTTGCGCGGCCTCTTCATACGCGCGGTTCGCCAGCGCCTGCGCCTGCTCCGCCAGCTCATCCCCTTTAAGATGCGGGTAAGCCGCAATGTTGTAGAGCGAGGAAGCGTGCAGCCAGTGGCGCCCGCTGCGCTGTGGGTCTGTTTCCTGGCAGGCTTTCTGCTGCCATTCCATCGCCTGTTTCGACCATTCAAAGATCCAGTTACCGCCACGGTAGCCAATCACCGTGTCGTACAGCTCTTTGTCGGTTCGCTCGGCTTCGCTCATTACGATACGCGCCTGCACATCAAGGATTTCTCGCGGATCGATACCGCGCCAGATCCACATCAGACGGTTGATCATGCGATACCAGTGCGGCACGTTTTTACCATCCAGAGTGGACTGCACGGACGGCTGCGTTCCGTGATTGAAGCGCCGGACAAGCGTCGACGTTTCAGGATGTTTGAAGCGGGGTTTAAACAGGGTTTCGCTGAGGTTAGCCTGTGACATTCGTGCAGCCTCCAAGGGTACTTACTGAGGCCTATTGTAACGTGTGTGCGGCTAAAAAAAACAACGCCCGGCATTGCCAGGCGTTGAAAATTTCAGTGATTAGCGACCAGAGATTGGCGGGACGAATACCACGCCCATATCCCACGGCTGCTCAATCCAGGTGTCCTGCGGGATATCAATCACATAATCATCCACCAGCGGGCGGCCAGCCGGTTTAGCGAAGATAGTGACGAAATGAGCTTTAGGGTACATTTCGCGGATAGCAACAGCAGTACCGCCGGTATCGACCAGATCGTCGATCACGATGAAACCTTCACCATCGCCTTCCGCACGTTTCAGCACTTTCAGTTCGCGCTGGTTGTCGTGGTCGTAGCTGGAGATGCAAACGGTATCGACATGGCGAATACCCAACTCACGCGCCAGCAATGCGCCCGGTACCAGACCACCACGGCTGACGGCAATAATGCCTTTCCATTGTTCAGAAGGCATCAGGCGGCTTGCCAGTTTGCGTGCGTGAATCTGCAACATGTCCCAGGTGACGACGTATTTTTCGCTCATGTGAAGTGTCCCAGCCTGTTTATCTACGGCTTAAAAATTGAGGGTGAACCAGGTTGCGCGAGATTATAGAGACCTGACGCGCTAAAAACCAGTGTTTCGCGGAATCCAGCCCTCTTTTTACGTGCTTTATACTACCCGAAGACCAGGAAAGTGGTATTCTCAATCGCATCTCGCAAGCCCGACTTGTGGTGACAATCAATCTGCTAACCCTGTGGCCTGCAAGAAAGTTTTGCAGGACATCGTCAAGGAGACTTATCGTGTCTGAACTGTCTCAATTATCTCCACAACCGCTGTGGGATATTTTTGCAAAAATCTGTTCTATTCCTCATCCGTCCTACCATGAAGAGCAGCTCGCTGAACACATTATGGGCTGGGCCAAAGAGAAAGGTTTCCACGCTGAGCGCGATCGGGTCGGTAATATCCTGATTCGTAAACCTGCCACCGCAGGTATGGAAAACCGCAAACCAGTGGTTTTGCAGGCGCACCTGGATATGGTTCCGCAGAAAAACAACGACACCGTACACGACTTCACCAAAGATCCGATCCAGCCTTATATTGACAGCGAGTGGGTAAAAGCCCGCGGCACCACGCTGGGCGCGGATAACGGCATTGGTATGGCTTCCGCGCTGGCCGTTCTGGCTGACGACAACGTCGCACACGGCCCGCTGGAAGTGCTGCTGACCATGACGGAAGAAGCCGGTATGGACGGCGCATTCGGCCTTCAGCCAGGCTGGCTACAGGCCGATATTCTGATCAATACCGACTCCGAAGAAGAAGGTGAGATCTACATGGGCTGTGCAGGCGGTATCGATTTTACCTCTAACCTGCCGCTGTCCCGTGAAGCCATTCCGGCGGGCTTCCAGAGCTTTAAACTGACGCTGAAAGGCCTGAAAGGCGGCCACTCCGGCGGCGAAATCCACGTCGGTCTCGGCAATGCCAACAAGCTGCTGGTGCGCTTCCTGGCGGATCATGCTGAAGAACTGGGTCTGCGTCTGGTTGATTTCAACGGCGGTACGCTGCGTAACGCTATCCCGCGTGAAGCCTTCGCCACCGTTGCCGTAGCGGCAGATAACGTCGATGCGCTGAAAACGCGGGTGAACACTTATCAGGAGATCCTGAAAAACGAACTGGCAGAGAAAGAGAAGAATCTGGTGGTTCTGCTGGAAGCAGCCGCTAACGACAAAGCGGCGCTGACTGCCCCGTCCCGCGACGGCTTTATCCGTCTGCTGAACGCCACGCCAAACGGCGTGATTCGCAATTCCGACGTAGCGAAAGGCGTGGTTGAGACGTCCCTGAACGTGGGCGTTGTGACCATGACCGACAACAACGTGGAAATCCACTGCCTGATCCGCTCGCTGATCGACAGCGGTAAAGACTACGTGGTGAGCATGCTGGATTCACTGGGTAAACTGGCTGGCGCGAAAACCGAAGCAAAAGGCGGCTATCCGGGCTGGCAGCCAGATGCGAACTCGCCGGTAATGCACCTGGTGCGTGAAACTTACCAGCGTCTGTTCAATAAGACGCCGAACATCCAGATTATTCACGCGGGTCTGGAATGCGGTCTGTTCAAAAAACCGTACCCGGATATGGACATGGTCTCTATCGGGCCAACCATTACCGGCCCGCACTCTCCAGATGAGCAGGTTCATATCGAAAGCGTCGGTCACTACTGGCGGCTTCTGACTGAACTGCTGAAGTCTATTCCGGCGAAGTAAAATTCTGCGCTAAATGCCGGATGGCGCTACGCTTATCCGGCCTACAACTAATCCGGCCTACACGCTGATTTGTAGGCCGGATAAGGCGTTTACGCCGCCATCCGGCAATACATCAAAGTCACAGCCCCAGCAGAAGCTGTCTTTCCAGTTGCGGGTCCAGTAGCGTAACGTGTAACCCTACCAGCCGCACGCCCCGCCCTCCCCGCCGCTCATTCCAGGTTTTACGCGCCGTCGTGATTAAATCGTCCTTGCTTAAACGCGGCCAGACGTGCTCCTGAGTGGTCAGCTGGAAATCGTTAAATTTTAATTTAACCCCCTGACGGGCGATGAGCAGGTCAGGCTTCACTTTTGCCAGCCGCCTTTCCAGCTCTGGATATAACCGCTCAATGATCGCCTCGCATTCCGCCCATTCGTGAATATCCTCCGCCAGCGTACGTTCAACGCCTATCGATTTACGCAGTCTTTCATTGTTCACATCCCGCTCATCAATCCCCTGGCTACGCTCCCATAACACGCGGCCAAACTTACCAAAGCGCTTGAGTAACATCGCCAGATCGTACTTTTGCACGTCTTCACAGGTACGCAGCCCCATCGTTTCCAGCCTGGCCGCAGACACTTTACCCACCCCCGGAATTTTCCCCAGCGGTAAGGTTTTGAGAAACTCAGGAACATCGGCGGGGGTAATCACATATTGCCCATTCGGTTTATTAAGATCAGAAGCAATTTTTGCCAGAAACTTAACCGGAGCAATACCTGCTGATGCGGTGAGCTGGAGTTCGTTAAAAATCGTCTGACGGATTTCCTGAGCGATAAGCGTGGCGGAGCCGTGGCAATAAGTGCTGTCGGTGACGTCCAGATAGGCTTCATCCAGCGAAAGCGGCTCTATACGCGAGGTATAACGAGAGAAGATTTCACGGATATGCTGCGACGCTTCTTTATACGCCTCAAACCGCCCCGGCAATAGCGTGAGGTGCGGGCAAAGCTTAAGCGCCATACCGGTCGGCATCGCGCTGCGCACGCCAAATTTGCGGGCGGGATAATTTGCCGTACTGATAACGCCCCTGCGCTCGCGGCTGCCGCCGATAGCAATGGGAATATCACGCAGGGCCGGGTTATCGCGCATTTCAACCGCCGCGTAAAAACAGTCCATATCAACATGTATGATTTTGCGCATGGCTCACCTCTGCAATACTGTTTAAGTATACAGTATATTTTGTATTGTGAGAAGCGAGTGGAAATTAAGCCGCGGCAGAATGCGCCGGGTTCTGACTGCCTTGACGGCTAAATTTCAGTATAAAGAGAAACTAAATTGTAAACGCATCGCCTGGGGCTTGCGAAAAACTGCCGTGGTGATAATGTGAGCGCACCAAATACGGATTAGTCTGATTTGGGGACTCTGTTTGCCGTTCTGGCGTGTGTAACCGTTTTATCAAGGAATAAGCAGTATGCGTAAAATCGCATTTTTTCTTGCGATGCTTCTGATCCCGTGCGTCTCATTTGCCGGTTTGCTAAGCAGTAGCAGCCCAACCACGCCAGTCAGCAAAGAATATAAGCAACAGTTGATGGGGTCGCCTGTCTATATTCAGATCTTTAAAGAAGAGCGTACGCTCGATCTGTACGTCAAGATGGGTGAGCAATATCAATTGCTCGACAGCTACAAAATTTGCAACTATTCCGGTGGCTTAGGCCCCAAACAGCGCCAGGGTGACTTTAAAAGCCCGGAAGGTTTTTACAGCGTCCAGCGTAATCAGCTCAAACCGGACAGCCGTTTCTATAAGGCCATTAATATCGGTTTTCCGAACGCCTATGACCGCGCACACGGTTATGAAGGTAAGTATCTGATGATCCACGGCGCCTGCGTCTCTGTCGGTTGCTATGCCATGACCGACAGCGGCATTGATGAGATTTTCCAGTTTGTAACCGGCGCCCTGGTATTCGGGCAATCCAGCGTACAGGTGAGCATCTATCCCTTCCGCATGACCGATGCAAATATGCAGCGCCATAAGTATTCGTATTACAAAGATTTCTGGACGCAGCTAAAACCGGGCTACGACTACTTTGAGCAAACCCGTAAGCCACCAACAGTTTCCGTTGTTGATGGCCGTTACGTGGTCAGCAAACCGTTGAGCCATGAAGTGGTTCAGCCACAGCTGGCGTCAAACTATACGCTCCCCGAGACAAAATAATCGCCATTCGCCTGGCATAATCTTTTGCCAGGTTTCATTTCCCGTCAGCGGCTGCGTTGCAATCACGGTAACCACATCATTCGGTGTGGTTTGTGAACTGAAGTCGATTTCCACATCCTGGTCCAACAGCGTGGCAACGCCAAACGGCGCGCGGCGGGTGATCCAGAATAAATTGGTCGAGCAATAGGCCATAACATAGCGCCCGTCTGACAGCAGCATGTTGAAGACACCTTTCTTACGGAGTTCTTCTGCCAGCGTCGCAATATATTTAAATACCGCCATCATATTGCCCGGCGTGCGCGGATAACGCTGCGTCAGCTTATGCAGCAGCCAGCAGAACGCTTTTTCGCTGTCCGTCTCACCAACCGGGCGAAAATTACCGGTTTCAAGCGATTTGTAGCCGTTGAGCTGCCCGTTATGCGCATACGTCCAGTTACGCCCCCAAAGCTCACGGGTAAACGGATGCGTATTTTCCAGCGCCACCTCCCCACGATTCGCCTGGCGAATATGGGCGACGACGGAACAGGATTTGATGGGATAGTCTTGCACCAGTCTGGCGATGGGCGAATTAAAACTGGGTTGCGGATCTTTAAATGTGCGACACCCTTTCCCTTCATAAAACGTAATACCCCAGCCGTCTTTGTGCGGCCCGGTTCCTCCACCACGCTGAACCAGCCCGGTGAAACTAAAGCAAATATCGGTTGGCACATTGGCGCTCATCCCGAGCAGTTCGCACATACATCACCTACCTTAAAACGCTGAACCGCCTGATGGCGCTGCGCTTATCAGGCCTGGACAAATCAAATGTAGGCCGGATAAGACGCTTTAACGTCGTCATCCGGCAAAAACACAGTAAAGAATTATCCGCTTACTTAACCATCTCTTTTTCGATCAATTGGATCAGGATATGAATCACTTTGATATGGATTTCCTGAATACGATCAGCATAACCGAAATGCGGCACGCGAATTTCAATATCCGCCGTCCCTGCCATTTTACCGCCGTCTTTCCCGGTCAGGGTGATGACTTTCATTCCCTTCTCGCGTGCTGCGGCAATCGCTTTAATCACGTTACCAGAGTTACCCGAAGTTGAGATCCCTAACAGCACATCCCCTTCACGGCCAACCGCTTCAACGTAGCGAGAGAAAACATAGTCGTAACCAAAATCATTACTGACACAGGAGATATGGCTGACGTCAGAAATAGCGATCGCCGGGTAGCCTGGACGGTTTTCACGGTAGCGACCGGTCAGCTCTTCGGCAAAATGCATCGCGTCGCAATGAGAGCCGCCGTTACCGCAGGAAAGTACCTTGCCACCCGCTTTAAAACTGTCTGCCAGCAGGACCGCCGCGCGCTGAATAGCGTGAATATTGGCTTCATCTTTTAAAAAATTGGCCAGCGTTTCCGCCGCTTCGTTCAGTTCGTTACGAATAAGATCCTGGTACATGA
>OGYM01000467.1_pt1 | contig 31150 bp, 24 predicted proteins | sample 1576491 | NCBI WGS metagenome assembly OGYM01 (sample SAMEA3541515, study PRJEB24748) | human gut metagenome | biome: human gut; feature: human-associated habitat; material: faeces | place: China | collected 2012 | reverse complement strand
GTAGATTCCTTTGAGAGAGAGTTGGAGGCTTCCCAGAGCTTAAGCCAGTCTGCCTTATCAGGACATACAGATATTATGCAGAAAGTCGAAGTAAAAGACGCATATATCAACAAGTATTATCTTAAGGGAGAAGCAACACAGTATTTAGGAGAAACGCAGAAACTCACACCGATGGTTCATCTGGTAAATGGATCAAAGACTCTTGATCTCTGGGTGATTGATACTGTTACATACACATCCTCTGATACAACAGTAGCAAGCGTGACAGCGGATGGCGTAGTTACTGCAAAGAAAGCCGGAACTACAACGATTACTTGCAAAAAAGGAAGTACCGTACTTTGTACATTTAGTCTTACTGTGAGCTGTAATCATAATAAAGTATTGCAGTCAACAGTTCAACCAACGTGTCAGACAACCGGGGAGAACATATACAAGTGTTCAAAATGCGGGATGACCATAAAAGAAACAATAGAAAAAGCACCACATTCCTACGTCTATGGTACGGCTGACAGTACAGGCAAGGCAACCGGTGTCTGCTCTTTCTGTAACGCAACGATTACGATTGTTCCTCCGACATCAATGTTGTTATGTTGGAGAAATAGTGAATCGTCGGATAGTTATTATCATCTAAGTGTACCAACTGAAAATTCAGTAGGTTCAAATATTTTGTGTTATGTAAAAGATGTGAATGGAGATAGCGGTTATCGAGATGTTATGTTTGAAAGCTCAGATGACAGTATTGTAGAGGCTCCCAAAAAGAGTATTGTACAACCGAACGATGCTGTTTTGAAAGTGAAAAAAGCAGGAATTGTTACGATTTCTGTATACCCAAAATACAACCCTTCTATAAAAAGATCCTACACAATTCGAGTAGGAGCAACTGGATCGGTAGATATCAGTAATGCGGTAGTGACACTGGCGAAGACGTCTATATCATGTGGAACAAGTACATCTGCGGTTGCTCCAACAGTAACTTATAATGGCATTAAGCTGACAAGCGGAACAGATTATACCGTGAGTCATTCGACGAGTGGAACAACAGGTACATGCAAGATTACGGGTAAAGGCATCTTTTCAAAATCAGTTGAGAAAACATACACCATTACACATACATATGTGAATGATCCGACAGTAACAGGAGCATTAAAAAGCAATGCAACGTGTACGAAGAAAGCAACATATTACAAGAGCTGTTCCAACTGTAAAAAGCTAAGTACAGAGACTTTTGAATCTGGCAGTCTGGCAGCACATTCTTATACGGTACAGCATGTAGATACAGCGCATTTCGCGAGTGCAGCAACCTGTGAAAAGCCGGCAGCGTATTATTATAGCTGTGCGGGATGTGGACAGAAGGGAACGACAACATTTTATAGCGGAGACAAACTGAACCATCAGTATACACAGAAAGTTCAGACGGAAGCTGCGTTAAAGGAACCGGCAAATTGCGTATCGCCGGCAATTTATTATTATAGTTGTGCGAGATGCGGAGCAGTAGATAAGTCTGCAAATGCAAAAACGTATACATATGGTACGGCAGGGGATCATTCTTATACTAAAAAGATAATATCCGATACATATCTTGCAAGTGCAGCGAATTGTTCATCATCAGCCAGATATTACTATGCATGCAGTGGATGTAATAAGAAGGGAGATGTGCAATATTCGTATGGAAAAGCATTGGGGCATGCGTATTCTGTAAAGCATATATCTGATGCTTACATGGCAAGTGCAGCAACATGTACGTCACCGGCAACATATTATTACGAGTGCAGTCGGTGCGGAAAAACAGGTACAGATGTGTTTACGTATGGTGATAAATTGCCGCATCAATTTACGGCGAAGATAGTAAGCAATACAACGAAAAAGTCGGATGCAACCTATGATTCGCCAGCTGTGTACTATTATAGCTGTTCACAGTGTGGCGCGGTAAGTGGAAGCAGTACATTTACATATGGAACTACGGTACCAAGACCAACGGTAATTCCACAAGTAGATGTCAGCTACAAGACGCATATCCAGACATATGGTGATTCCCAACCGGCAATGTCAAATGGCTGGATGGCAGGTACAAGTGGTGAAGCAAAACGATTGGAAAATATCTGGGTACGTGTATCCGGAAATGCAAATCTTGGTGTACAGTACACTACACATTGCCAGACGTATGGCTGGCTGCCGTGGTCTGCAAATGGCGAGAAAAACGGAACGAGCGGTGAGGCAAAACGTTTAGAAGCGATCAAAATCCGTCTGACCGGAGCAGATAAAGATAACTATGATATTTATTACCGTGTACATGCACAGTCATTCGGCTGGCTTGCATGGGCAAAAAATGGGGAACCATCCGGAACAGCAGGGTATGGAAAGCGGTTGGAAGGAATTCAGATTGTCGTAGTGAAGAAAGGAGAACCGGCGCCAGGACAATCGTATGCGAATGTGAATCCGTCATCTGTGAATACCCGTGCTTATGTTGCTTTGCAGAATGGTTCGATTCAGATTCCGGGGGATGCGTATAACGCCAATATAATGTATAAGACCCATGTACAATCCTTTGGCTGGCAGACATGGAAAACCAACGGACAGATGTCCGGAACCAGCGGCAAGGCAAAGCGGTTGGAAGGAATCAATATCAAGTTGTCGAACGCACCATATTCAGGTGGCGTAAGGTACACAACCCATGTACAATCTTATGGATGGCAGGGAAATGAAAATGATCCGAATACATGGAGAAAGGATGGAGAAATGTCCGGTACAAGCGGACAGGCAAAACGATTAGAAGCAATCCGGATTTTACTCTATGGAGAGATGGCAGAACACTATGATATTTATTACCGCGTACATGCACAGTCGTTTGGCTGGCTGTCGTGGGCAAAAAACGGAGAAGCATCCGGAACTGCCGGACTGGCAAAAAGACTGGAAGGGATACAAATCATATTGGTTCCAAAGGGATCTCCGGAACCCGGAAGAACGTACGATAACATAACAGCAACAAATACTGTTTCCTTTATCAGGAGATAGTGATACAATACAATATATTTAACATCAAGGAGGCAGAACAAATGAGAGTAGCAGTGATTATGGGATCCACAAGTGATCTTCCGAAAGTAGAACCGGCAATCAAGATTCTGAAGGATTATGGCGTACAGGTTGATGTGCGGTGCCTGTCAGCACACCGTGCACATGCAGGACTTTCCGCATTTATTGAGGAAGCAAACGGAAACGGCACAGAAGTGTTTATTACAGCCGCAGGTATGGCAGCCGCACTTCCGGGCGTTGTTGCAAGCCAGACCGTACTTCCGGTTATCGGTGTTCCAATCTCCGGTTCCGTACTCGATGGACAGGACGCACTTTACTCTATCGTGCAGATGCCATCCGGAATTCCGGTTGCAACCGTAGCAATCAATGGTGCAAAGAATGCCGCATATCTCGCATTGCAGATCATCGGTGTACAGCATAAGGAAGTGCAGGAGAAGCTGCTCGCAGAGAGAAAGCAGATGGAAGAAAGTGCCATGAAGGCAAACGAAGAAGTGATTGCAAAATACAATTAAGACAAGTTGCAATAACAACACCAATTTTTAACAAAATTCCATTTTACTTTACTATCTTTATCAAGTATAATAAAAGCAACGTGGATTTCACGGTATGAAGATGAGAATTATAGGAGGGTTTTATTACAATGGGAATTTTACAGAGATTTAAAGACATTATGGCTTCAAATATCAATGCACTTCTCGATAAGGCAGAAGATCCGGAGAAGATGATTGATCAGACACTCCGTAACCTGACGAAGGACCTGGCAGAAGTGAAGAAGGAAACAGCTGCCGTTATGGCAGACGAGCAGAGATGCAAGCGTGAGCTTGATGAAGTGAATTCTGAGATTACGAAGATGCAGGCATACGCAGAGAAGGCACTTCTTGCCGGAAACGAAGCAGATGCCATGAAGTTCTTAGAGCAGAAGAACCAGCTCACAGCGAAGCAGGCAAGCTTGCAGCAGACCTATGATGTTGCAGCTGCAAATGCCATGAAGATGCGTCAGATGCATGACAAGCTTGTGACAGATATCAACCAGCTTGACTCCCGCCGTGATGCAATCAAGGCGAAGATGAAGGTTGCTAAGACTCAGGATCGTCTGAACAAGATGACGAACAATCTGTCAGATTCAGCAAGCAGCATGGCTGCCTTTGATCGTATGGAAGCAAAGGCGAACGCAATGCTTGATCAGGCAAATGCCATGACCGAATTAAATCAGACAACACAGGAGAGTGGCATCGACAGTTTAGCAGCCAAGTATGATGCAGCTCCAAATGCAGCTGTACAGGATGAGCTGGCAGCGATGAAGGCAAAGTTAGGTTTACAGTAAACCGATGCCAGGATTAAATGACAAACAGTTAGAGGCCTGTTGTACAACCGACGGGCCTTTACTTATTTTAGCTGGTGCTGGCTCTGGAAAGACCAGAGTGATCACGCACCGGATCGCATATCTGATCGATGAGATGTCAGTCAATCCATACAATATACTGGCAATCACATTTACGAACAAGGCTGCGGCAGAGATGCGGGAACGAGTAGATAATCTGGTAGGATTTGGTGCTGAGAGTGTGTGGGTATCAACCTTCCATTCCATGTGTGTGCGGATTCTGCGTAAACATATTGACAAGATCGGTGGAACAAGCAGTTTCACAATCTATGATGCAAGTGAACAGAAGACAGTTGTAAAAGAAGTGTTGAAATATCTGCAACTAGACCCGAAGCTCTATCCGGAGCGGGCGATGCTTTCGGCGATATCGAAGGCGAAGGAAGGGTACATGACACCGGACGATTACGAGAAAGAACATGCAGCAAGCTTCCGGGACCAGAAGATTGCAGAGGTTTACCGGGAATATCAGAAGCGTCTGCAGAGCAACAATGCGCTTGATTTTGACGATCTGATTTTTAAGACGATCTTCCTTTTTGAGACGAACCCGGATGTGCTTGCCGAATACCAGACTCGGTTTCGGTACATTATGGTGGACGAGTATCAGGATACAAACCATACACAGTTTATATTGGTGAAGATGCTGGCTGCAAAATACCGGAATCTGTGCGTCGTGGGTGATGACGACCAGAGTATCTATAAATTCCGTGGCGCGAACATCTATAATATCCTGAATTTTGAGGAAGAATACCCGGATGCCAAGGTGGTAAAGCTTGAGCAGAACTATCGTTCCAAGGCGAATATCTTAAATTCTGCGAATGCGGTGATCGCGAATAATGAGGGAAGAAAGGATAAACGTCTCTGGACTGAGCAGGAAGATGGTGAGAAGGTAACATTTACCCGTTACGGTACGGAGTACGAGGAGGCAAACGGTGTTGCGTCCCGGATCAAAACCTTGAAGAATCAGGGGGTATCACTCGATGATATCGCGATCCTGTATCGTACGAATGCGCAGTCCCGTGTGCTTGAGGAAAAACTTCTGTATGAGAATCTGCCATATAAGATCTATGGTGGACAGAATTTCTATGGAAGAAAAGAAATCATGGATCTCGTAAGCTATCTGAAGGTGCTTGCAAATCCGATTGACGATCAGGCAATCAAACGTATTATCAATGTGCCGAAGCGTGGAATCGGTGCGACGACCGTGGATAAGCTTGATATGTATGCACAGTCGAATGAGTATAATCTGTATGATGCATTGTTAGATATCGAAGAAGTACCAGGCATGACACGTAACGTGGAGAAGATTCGCAAGTTTACAGATATGATGGAAGGCTTTAAGGCGCGTCTGGTACATGGAGAATTCATCAGTGAAGTGTTCGATGCAATCATGGATGAAAGTGGATATCGTGAAGCGCTTACCGCAGAGGCTACGGATGAGGCGCGTACCCGGTTGGATAACTTAGAGGAATTAAAGAATAAGATCGTTACCTATGAAGAGAGTGCAGAGGTGCCGACGCTGACCGGACTTCTTGAAGATATTGCACTCGTGGCAGACACTGAGGAGGAAGACGAAGATGGTGTGCCAACCGCGAAGGTGACGTTGATGACATTACATAGCGCGAAAGGTCTGGAGTTTCCATATGTATTTATGACAGGTATGGAAGAACGGTTATTCCCAAGTGGCATGTCGCTGGATTCGGATGATCCAGATGCGCTTGAAGAGGAGCGGAGACTTTGCTATGTCGGAATTACACGTGCGATGGAGAAACTGTATATGACGGCTGCCGGACAACGGATGGTGCATGGTTCGACGAATTTCGAGGAAGTATCGCGGTTCGTCAAGGAGATTCCGAAGCATTATCTCGAGTATGAAGAGAAGGCTTTTGGCTATGCACCTGCGAATATGGATCGGATTCCATCAAAGAAACCGGCAGAGCAGGTGATTCAGCTAAAGGCATATGGCAAGAACAATCCGTATACGCGCTCTGCCACGTCAAATGCGAACCCGAGTGCCAATCCGGGATTTGGAAAGGCATTTCCGATGGGAAATGCAGCTTCTGCACCGGCAAGCTATGAAGTAGGAGATAAAGTACGCCATATTAAATTTGGAAATGGCGAGGTGATTGATGTGATTCCATCGGGCGGCGATCAGGAAATCGTCGTGAATTTCGACCGTGTTGGTGAAAAACATTTATTTGCATCGCTTGTAAAAATGAAAAAGTTGTAAATCACGGTAGAAATATCGGATAAGCTGTGGTAAAATTAGTTTATCAGTAGCGATGAAAGGAAGGTAGAAAACTATGAGAAAGTGTTGTGACGAAGTAAAAGTTGTAAAAGAAGACGAATGCGTAACAGAAGCAAAGAACGCGTTTCTCTCTGTTGCATTGATCGTTGGTATTCTGACAATCATCGTAGGTATCTGCGTAGCAGTTTACAAGTACCTGACACCAGATTACTTAGATGATTTCGATGATTACGATGATGACTTTGATGATAGCTTCTTTGATGATGACGATGCAGAGGCATCCGCAGAGGAGAAGAAGGACGGAGAATAAAACATACTTCGGAAGATGGTTACAAAAACCTGCCGCACCAGAATTGGTGTGGCAGGTTTTTTTGTGGTGGTGCGCCTTGCGGTGCACGATTCTAAAATAGTCAAAAATAGCGTGTTTTTGCAGGCATGATATATTGAAAATACGGATGGTTTCGTGTAGAATATTATGCAATAGTGGGTTACTGTCGATATAAAATCTGAACAGTAATTAATCTAATTGTTCTCTGCGTGAAGAAACGTCAGAGTTTATCATAGATGGTTCCAATGCATATATGCGAGGATGCATTTGAAAAAAGAAAATGGAGGATGGAGTTTATGAACAAACAAAAAACCAGAAAAAAAGTAGTTGCATTTCTGCTTTCTATGTTGATGTTAATTTCATTATTCCAGAACATCAGCTATACACCGATTGCGGAAGGCGGGGAGACAGAGAGTGTCGCATCGGAGAGTGATGCAAATTTCGCAACAGGGCAGCAAAGTTTAGGAACACAAGAAAATCAAAATGGTGTTCCTTTAGAAGAAGAGAATCTGAATGAAACCTCACAAAATGTGGCAGATGATTCCGTAGATCTTTCACTTTGGAACGATGCATATAGAGATACCTCAAATGGAATAACGATGAATTTTACTGCCAGTGTTAAACATAATGGGCAGGAGACGGATTTGGATCAGGTAACAAAAGTATTCGAAGGTGATGAGTTTAACTTAAAATATAAATGGGAGTTAGATAACAGTGCCATTCCAAGAAATGGAAATCCTATTTATATCAAAGTAGATTTTAATGATTTGAATAACCTTGAATTGATATCCGGAAAACAGGATATTATGCTTGAAGGAAAAAAAGTAGGTTATATTTATATTAGTAATGGTTATGCATATATATGCCTTGATAATCAGACTTTCTTGACGGAAAACACAAGAAAGGGAGATGGAACAATATATGGAAATGTAAAGCTGACGGAAACCGATAAGGGATCCGGAGATAAAATAACGATTGGAACTGCAAAGAAAAAAGTTTCAGATGTGATTTACGATGATGGAACAGCAACAAGTACATTGACAGTACAGAAAGCAACCGATGGAAAAGCAACCTATGACAAGAGTACAAATACGTGGAAGCAGTCATATAAGTTGACATTAAAAACGACTGGCTCTGTGTCCGGGGTATCTTTGACAGATAGTTTAGGTGCAAACTTAAAGAATATCTCCAATATCAAGATTGCAAGCAGCAATGATTCAAATGTCACTGCGAATACCATATATGGAAGCTTTGGTGCTCTGGCAAATGCTTTGAACAAACTTGGTTCATCGGATGGCAGTACTACGACCGTGGAAGTTACTTATGATGTAGAGACAGATGAAGGTATTTTTGATCCGGATAATGCGAATAGTACTTCTTATACGAATACAGTAGATTATACATATAAGAATAATAAAAAAGAGACAAAAACGGGAACTACATCGGCAACTTACGATGTGACAAGACCGGAAGTAAAGAAAACAGGGTCACTGGATAAAACTTCTAAGGTTGTGACATGGACGATTACGATTGATCTGAAGGATTATGCAGGAGAGTATACTTCTTTGGATGCACTTCTTGGCTCTGGAACTATCGTAGATATGCCGGAGATTGGATCAGCATTATGTGATAAGGATGGCAATCTGCAGGGAGGTACAAGTCAGACGCTGCCTGCTTCTGCCTTTAAGGAAAACAATGGTGTATATACGGCGACTGTTTATACAAAGGTAACAGATAATTATATGGATTCTGCGACCAAACTGGATGTGAAAAATGATGTAACTCTTACAACAGATAAGGGCTATAAATATATGGGAACCGGAACTGTGCAGACACCAGGAAAAGATTGGACTATCGAAAAGCATGCGGTGAAAATGCAGGATGGATATATTTACTGGACGGTTTCTGTGAAGGACATTCCGGAAGACCTGACAAATGTGTATATCAAAGATAATATGCAAAAATATTGGAATAATCCGGGAAGCATGTCAGGCATATATAACACAAAGATTACATTTACAAGAAAAGATAATTCATCGTTTGATGTAGATGTAACTGATTCGAATGATGCTAATATTGACAATGAATATGTGACATATACACCAGACACTGCAGGAAATAATCAAGGATATGATTATAAGTTTGCGTTTAAAGATAGTCTCTTTACAGGATCGAATCCGGTAAAGGAAATAACATTAGAATACAAGACTAAGATTTTGGATACTGATTTGAATCAGGTACAGAGAAATTATAAAAACGAAGCAAACATTTATTATTCTGCAAATGGCAAGGAAGAGAAAAAAAGTGATGAGGATGTATATACAAATCCATTGCCGCCTTTGAATAAGACAGTTACAACGCAGGTAGATGAAACAGGTAAGATTAGCTACATGTTAGATGTGTCATTGAATTCCATTGCGCTTTCAGGTGGAGAATCTGTTACGATTGCGGATACATTACCAACGGATATGAAATTATCTTCCAGCATGATAACTGCATACTTCTATGTCAGGGATGTAGCGCATAATACATCGGGTAAGTTATCGGATATGTCGTATTATGCAGGTGGAGCAACGATACCGAACATTGGTCTTCAGACAAGTGAAACGAATGGAATTGCAAGTTTTACGATTCCGGTTACTGCGGATTATATTGCTTTGATGAATGCCATTGACAACTATTCAGCGGGAACAGAGACACATATCCGGATTGAGTATACGACAGAAGTAACAAGTTTGGAGGATTTTGCAAAGAAGGGATCGGAAACCTTTACGAATTCTGCTCAGCTAAAGATAGGAAGTACGAATGTTGGAACACCAGTATCAACGACAACGACGTTGAAAGCACCTGCATTGGTATCGAAGGACGGAGTATTTTACGGTACCTATGATAACACGACAGGTGCAGATAACAGTAAATATAATACAGCGGAGTATACGATCGAAGTCAACAAGGGTGCTTATGATCTGGTACCGGGAGATGGAAAATTAACGGCTGTGGATAAACTTGGTACTGCATTCTCTTATAATATGCAGAGTATCAAGGTATACGAAGTAAATGGCGGTACAGAAACACCATTGACAAGTGGAACCGATTATACAGTCAGCTATGATGGATCTTCGAATTCACTTAGGTTTGAATTACCGGATAGCAAGTATTTGAAGATAACTTATACAACGAGGTGTAATCTGAAGTTTACACAAGGCAATAGTTCGATTACTTTGACGGATGAACAATCCTCTAATACATTTACGTTGAACGGATATCAGGCGGATCAGGGTGGATCGAAAACATTCCAGGGACAGGTGTTCACAAAAGGACAGCATGAGGCAGAATCCAATTATGGCTCGGTTGAGTTATACAAATACTGGACAGATGCGGCTGGAACGACACATGCACTGAAAGATTCTACATTCCGTTTGTATGAAGCAACCTATGATTCTGCGACGGGAACCATGACGCGAGGTAACTTGGTACGGGATACGGATGTGCTGAAAGTAACCGATGAGGTTGCTGGTAAGTTGACAATTGATCGATTGAATTATGATCAGATTTATGAGTTGGTCGAAGTATCTGCTGCAGAAGGGTTTGATGTTCGGGCAGATTCGTTTTACTTTGTACTTAAAAAGTCGTCGAACATAACGATTCCAAACAGTTACGAGGGAAAGACGTTTACAAATGATACGGGATATAATCTTCCATATGAGAATGAAAAGTCTACATACTATACAGGTTCCTACGACTTCTCAGCTACAAAGCAGTTGGATGGCACAACCGCTTATGCAAGTGGCAACACCTATACCTTTAAGAATTTTGCAGTGGAAGAGGTATCAGCAGACGCTGCAAACGCTACCAAGGTAAAGGATATTACAACCGGAACAACTGCTGGAAATACAACAGGAGCGATTACATTTGCAGATAAGGTAAGTTATAGTTCTGCAACAGCAGGAGATGAAGGAAAACATTACTACAAGGTTTATGAGACAAGTTCTGGGTACACAGATGTAACAACGGATACGAACTATTATATTCTGACGGTAGATGTTGCATTGGATAATGCTACAAATCCGACAAAGCTGGTTGCAACATGCAGTAAGATTACGAAGTATAACAGTGCAGGAACCGGTACCACGGCTTCAGAGGTTGTATTTAATAATACGACCGTGACTACGACGATTCAGGGTACAAAATCATGGGTTGGTGATACCACAGCAGATCGTCCGGCTAGCATTCAGGTAAAGTTATATAAGTTGAAACAGGGTGGAAACGAGAATGACGATGCCGATTGGGAGCAGGTCGGAGCAGTCAGGACTGTAGATGCAGCAAGTGCATGGAAGTATTCATTTGGAACATTGCCAAAGTATTATCCGGGAATGGCTACTGAGATTCCATATAAGGTAGTAGAGACAGCGGTCGCTGGATATACGACAAGTTACCCTGCAGGTACTTATGATATCGTGAATACAATGATTCAGACATCTGGCAGCATTACATTTACTGCATTAAAGAAGCTGGATAATGCAACGAACTATTCAGCTAACTATACATTTGCGGGATTTGCAGTGGATGAGCTGAATGCAGATCTGTCAATAAAGACGGCAGGGGCTGCTACAGGAACAACAAATGGAAGTACAAATGGAACCGTAACATTCACACCACTAACATATGATTCTGCAGTGACAGGAAATGTCGGAGAGCACATTTACAAGATTTATGAAAAAGAATCTGGTTATGCAGGTGTTACAAAAGATGATACATATTATGTAGTCAAGGTAAATGTGACAAAGAATACTGCAGGCAACAAATTAGATGTCGCAGTTACTTCCGTACAGAAATATGTGAATGGAGTTGCGAGCGGCAGTGAAGGAACAAGCTTAGATACAGTTATCTTTGAGAATACAACGGAAAAGACATCTGTATCAGGAACCAAGACATGGGTAGATACGGGATATGAAGCGTATCGTCCATCCAGCATTGAATTGAAACTGTATCGATTGAAGAAGGGTACGACAGCCGATTGGGAGTTGGTAAAAACACAGAGTCTGAGTACAACAGAAACGACGAAGAACTTTACCTTTGATAATTTGGATAAATACTATGCAGGTACAAATGTGGAAATCCAGTATAAGGTAGAAGAGACACCGGTTTCTGGGTATACGACGACATATGCAGCGAATGGCTATGATATCACGAATACCTTACAGACAACGAAGGTGTCAATCCGGAAGGATTGGGATGATAATAATGACGCAGATGGGAACAGACCACAGAATCTTAAGGTTTCCTTAATGGAAAATGGAGTTTCCGTGTCGAAGGATATTACATTGACGGCAGCGAATAACTGGACGGCAAGCTGGGGCAATCTGCCGGTTTATAAGAATGGTGTAGAGATTCAGTATTCGGTTGTTGAGGATACTGCAAGCATGCCTGCTTCATATTCACAGAAGTCTTCTGTAATCCAGAAGCAGAGCGATGGAACGTATCTGGCGGTTATCACAAACCAGTATTCGATGGATAAAGTCAGTCATACAGTGACAAAAGTATGGGAAGATGACAACAACCGCGATGGTTTGCGGACACCAATTACGGTACAGCTTATGGCAGATGGCGTGGCTGTAACAGATCCGGATGCAACGCAGGAATTGAATGAGACAAACCATTGGACATACACATGGAATGATCTGAATAAGCAGGATGCAAGAGGAAACAATATCGTGTATACGGTCGAAGAAGTTGGTACAGTCACAGGCTATACAAAAGCTACTGTATCAGCAGGATCAGCCACAACGATTACGAATACACATACAGTTCGTACAAGAGACATTACAGTCGATAAAGTATGGGCGGATAATAATTCTACATCCCGTCCAACGAGTGTAAATGTTCAGTTGTATGCAAATGGTTCTGCATTTGGAACTGCTGTAACACTGGAAGATGCAAATCACTGGACTTATACATGGAATGACCTTCCATATAATGAGGCTGGACAGGAGATTGCGTATACAGTCAAAGAGGTAGCTGTACCACAGGGCTATGGTGTATCTTACAGCCCGATGACAGTTGATACAACAACGGGAAATGGATCTATTACAGTTACAAACTCTTATCCGTCTACGACAAGAACGGTGACAAAGGTATGGGATGATCAGAATAATAATGATCGGAAACGACCAACCAGCATACAGGTACAGTTAATGTATGATGGAAATGTATATGACACGGTAACTTTGAGTGAAACAAATCATTGGACTTATACATGGACAGAGCTTCCGAAGTACAGTGATGTAGCAGCAAATACAGAATATGTATATACAGTCAAAGAAGTCGATGTACCAGCCGGATATATTGTAAGTTATGTGAAGAAGAATGCTTCTGGTACAACTGTGACAGCAGAAGATGCTGGTGAAAACGGTGTATTTGAGGTTCGAAATTCATATACAACACAAAAGGGTGATATCGAGGTTGAAAAGAAGTGGGTTGGCGACAACCTGGCAGCAGATGATCATAGTGCAATCACAGTCACGCTTTATAAGAATGGTGTTGCAACAGCAAAGACTTTGAAACTGGATAAGACAAATAACTGGAAGGGTACATTTACAGATCTCGACAAATACGAGAATGGCGTTGAGATATCGTATAGTGTGAGAGAGACAGAGGTTGCAAATTATGTAGCTTCTTATGCACCGGCAAGTGGAAGTATTGGAGATACGATTGTTGTAACAAATACATATGCTCCGGCGAAGCTTGTGTTGACAAAGACCGTAGCGGGTGGTGTATCCAAAACAGATGCGGAGCAGACAATTCGCTTTGAGGTTGTTGAGGATGCAACCGGTACAAAGACAACCTATAGTCTTGCAGATTTTTCTTATGATACTGCTAGTAAGACGTGGTCAAAGGAAATCAGTTGCAATGCAGGCAGCTATACAGTCAATGAGATTGCTTCAGATGTAGATGGATATACGTTGAGCAAGATCACATATGTTGTAGACGCGCAGACTGCAGTGGAGGGCAAAACCGCTTCGGTTGTAATCGGAGATCATGCGACAGCAAATGTTGCATATATAAATACGTATGACAAGATAACGACTGAGACAACAGAAACAACTGAGACGACCGAAACAACGGAAACGACTGAGACTACAGAAACCACTGAAACGACGGATACAACCACAGAGATTACGACGACGGAGACAAGTACTACGAGTACGACAACCACGACGACAACTACTACGACATCATCCAATACAGTGAAGAAAACAGGCGATACAGCGCCGATTGCGCCAATCACCATTATAATGATAGTTGCGGCTGTTGGAATAATCATACTTGGTGTTTCCAAAAAGAAACGAAGCGATAAGTAAATAAGTTTTACGAAGAAGGGCTTTCTATAAGCCCTTCTTTTAAGTAAACAGAAGGATTTGAAAATAAATGAAACAAACATACTATAAGGAAGCGTTTCGATCGCTGATTACCTTATCCATCCCGACGGTATTAGAAGAGGTGCTGTCGACACTGCTTCAATATGTTGATACGGCGATGGTGGGACATCTGGGTGAGAAAGCAACGGCCGCAGTCAGCACGACAACAACCATCGGCTGGCTGATCCACTCAATTCCAAGCGCGATTGCGGTTGCTGTACTGGCGATTGCATCGAAGGCAAATGGAGCCGGGGACGAAGCCAAACTGAAGAAACTGGCTGGACAATCAATACTATATGCATTTACAATCGGAACGTTATTGGAAGTGATTGCGCTTGTGCTGTCCCCGTATATTCCGGTGTGGATGGGCGTTGAACCGGATATTGTAAGACCGGCAAGCGTGTATTTCACAATTACAAGCATTTCACTTGTGTTTCGGGCGTCTTCCCGCGTCTTTTCCGCGATGATTCGATCCATTAAGGATACGAAATCGCCGATGTTTATCAGTGTAGGCGAAAATGTGTTAAATATCCTACTGAATACGGTATTTATATATGGTCTGAATCTAGGCGTGGCAGGTGCGGCAATCGCATCCTGCATCAGTTTTGGAATCGGCGGTATTGCGATGTTCCTGCTGATGCTCAGCAAGACAAAATTACGTCCAGAAAGGCTCGATATGCGGCTTGATCGGGAGATTTTGTCAGAGACGTTTACAATCGGACTTCCGGCGCTTGGCACGACCTTCGTAAGCTGCTTTGGATACATTGCGTTTGCGCGCATGGTATCTGGCATGGGAACGACAATATTCGCGGCACATTCGATAGCCATTACAGCGGAGCAGATCGTCTATATTCCAGGATACGGACTGCGTGTGGCGACCAGTACATTGGTCGGAAATGCACTCGGAGAGAAGGATATCCGGAAATTAAAAGCAACGGGGCGGGTATCGATTCTGATCACATTATTGATTATGGTGGTAAATGGAATCGGACTCTATCTATTTGCATACCCGTTTATGCGACTGTTTACGAACTCGGTCAATGCGGCGCGGATCGGAAGTGAGATGCTGCGTCTGGTTTCGTTTTCGGAGCCGTTTTTTGGACTGATGATCGTCTTAGAGGGTATTTCCTATGGTATGGGTCGGACGAAGCATGTGTTCGCGTGTGAGGCGGTCAGCATGTGGGGCATCCGGATATTTGGTACGTTCTTATGCGTGAATGTGTTTGGACTGGGTTTAAAGGCAGTCTGGCTTTGCATGATCGCAGACAATATATGTAAAGCAATTTTGCTGTATATATTCCGCCCGAAACATGTGGAAGAAAATGCTGATGATAGAGGAGAGTTACGGTGAGTATTACAGAATTCGAGAAAATACAATTTTATCTGGCACCGATGGAATCCGTGACAGGATACGTGTACCGGAATGCATATCATGCGATGTTTGGCGATATGGATAAGTACGTGACGCCGTTTATCGCACCGTCAAAGAAGAAAATATTGAAGACGAGAGAGCGGAAAGACGTGGCACCGGAGCACAATCAGGGAATGTATGTTGTTCCACAGATCCTGACGAACGATGCGGAACAGTTCCTTACGACGTGCAATATGCTGGCGGAGCTTGGCTATCAAGAAGTGAATCTGAATCTGGGCTGTCCGATGGCAACGGTCGTATCGAAGAAGAAAGGAAGTGGATTCTTAGAGGACCCTGAACGATTAGACCGGTTCTTTGATGCGGTATTTGAGGGGATATCCAAACTGCCGGAGGAGCGGAGCTGTAAGGTCTCTGTGAAGACGCGGATCGGAGTGGAATTTCCCGAAGAGTTTGCGGATATCCTGCGAGTATATAATAGGTATCCCATCTCCGAAGTGATCATCCATCCACGTTTGCAGAAGGACTTCTACAACAATCATCCAAATCTTGGTGTATTTGCGGAAGCACTGAAGGAATGTGTGCACCCGGTCTGTTATAACGGAGATATCTTTACGGTGGAAGATTATCATGCGTTCCGGGAGAAGTTTCCACAGGTAGACCGCATTATGCTTGGAAGAGGTGTAATTGCGAATCCGGGACTGGTACGGGAGATCCGGACAGGGCAGTCGGTAACAACGGCAGAGCTAAAGGAGTACCATGACCGGTTGTATGCTGGGTACCGGGAAGAGATGGACTGTGAGCGGGATGCGCTCTTTAAGATGAAGGAAGTGTGGTTTTATCTGGGTAAGATGTTTCCAGAAGCAGAGCGGGAGCTGAAGAAGGTAAAGAAAGCAGATCGACCGGAGGAGTATCTGGCTGCGGTGAGAGGGGTATTTACTTTGCCAGTGCATGCGCTGCAATAACCTCCATTGCCTGCATATCCTCTGGTGTGTCGATGTCTGCTAGCTCATAGTGTTGTGTAACCGGTAGGAGTCTTACATGTTCCCTGTGGTTTTGAATCACAGTATTGCCGCCATTTTTTGGAGGTAGTGCAGAAAGATCATCAAAGTAAGCAGATGGAAAAACAACCGGGGAACCGGCAGTATTCTGATCGCAAGTCCGCCAGATTGTATCGGGTGCATTTTTGGCGCAGAAAAGCAATGCACCGATTGTCTCCCGTGAGACGAGCGGCTGGTCTGAAGGCAGGAACAGGCAGTGGCTTGCTTTGTCTTTTATTGCACCGGTTCCAAGTCGGATCATATCGTTCCGGTCCGGCAGATTATGCAGAAGAAATGGGATATCCTGTTTCTTACATATATGTGCAATTTCCGGGTGGATCGTCACAACCAGCCGGTTTTGTCCAAGCATTTCGGTCGCATCAAACGCGTATGCAATCAGTGGTTTCCCATTAAAATCTGTGAGGAGTTTATTGGCACCGAAGCGTTTGCTTTTTCCGGATGCCATGATGATACAGAACGCGTCTCCATAAGGCTTATCTAAATCTACGAGAAAACAATCATCCCGCTTGCAGAGAGAGTCCAGGAAAGGAAGTTTTTGTTTACGGACAACTAAAAGTACATGTTTGGCTGCGAGCAGACGGGAAATTGCTTCCTGATACGCAGGAATTGTCTGTTCCAGATAACCGGTTTCGTCGATGGTTACCCAGTCGGACGGATGACGGATACACATATCCAGAAATTCGATGCCTTTTGTGAGAAATGCTTCCGGAACCGGTTGCATTTTGTTTGTGTTTCCGGGTGCATCTGCCTGATATCTTCCAATCTGGACAGTCTCGCCTGACAGGTTTTCTTTCATATAGACACCATCTTCGGGTACTACATAGGATGTAAGCCCGGGCATTGGTTGTGGGAAAAGGGCAGAAAGAAGCGTGGACTTTCCGCTTCCGCGGCTTCCGGTCAGAATCAGATGCTTTTTGCTGCTAGCGCGAAAAGATCTCCAGATACAATTTGCGGTTGGCCTGTATGCAGGCATCTCGATACCGTTCATATTTTTCTATCCATTCCTTTCCTTCCTGTGTCAGAGTGCTTCCACCGCCGGATTTGCCACCGACAGTCCTGCTTGTGAGTGGAAATCCGAGTGCATGCTCGGCATTTTTTATCATACGAAGCGCTTTGGAGTAAGCAAGTCCCATGGAGCTTGCAGCTGCTCGCAGGGAGCCGTCTGCTTCGATGGCATGCAGCAGACGACAGGGACCTTCTCCAAAGAATTTTTCATCCTGTTCATCGTAAAACGTAATTTTTGTAACAGCTTTCATATGGACTCCTCCTGTATCATAACAAGGTGTTCGTTCCCGTTTTTGTCGTGGAGCTTTGCGATATTGATTGTACCATAAATCGAGGAAAGCAGCGACTCCATCTTTGAAACAGGAGTCGATTTCGGGGAGATGTTCCCGGAATGTGTGCCATTCGACAGGACAAGGAGCTCGTCACAGGTGTTTAATGCCAGAGAAGGGTCATGGAGTGTGACAAGCGCACAGGCGTCATGGGCAGTCACATATGTCCGCAGGTGCTGCATCATCTGGTTCCGGAACCGGAAATCTAAGGCGCTTTCCGGCTCATCGAGGAGCAGAAGCTTACGTGTACCGACGAATGCCCGTGCAAGGATACATAACTGTTTTTGTCCTTCACTTAGCTGGTTGTAGTTTGCCTGCTCACGATCGGGAAGACCGATCATCGTGAGAGTTGCTTTGGCATGTTCTTTCATCTGCGCGGTGGGAGGCTGCAACAGCGATAAGTCCGGATGATACCCCATCAGGACAACATCCAGGACTGTCAGATCAATTGTGATTCCGCTTTTTTGGGGGATATATCCACATTGCTTTGCAAGTTCCCGTGCAGAAAGTGATTCCAGTGTATTTTCTGCAAGCAGACAGGAACCTTTGTGCGGGAGGATGTTCGCAATCGCTTTTAAAAGTGTAGTTTTGCCGCATCCATTTGCACCGAGAATACCGGTGATTGTTCCGGAACGCGACGTAAAGCTGATATCGTGTAGGATTTCTTTTCTGCCATATCCGGCAGACAGGTGACTGACTGTGAGCAGACTCATGATTCGCGGTTCCTCCTTACGCATAGATAGACCAAAAATGGTGCTCCGACAAGACTGGTGAAGATACTGACCGGCAGCTCTGTGGAAGCTACGCTTCGTGCCAGAATATCTCCGAGTGTCAGCAGGCAGCCACCGATGATCCCACTTAGAAACATCGTGGATAGCCGGTTGTTTTTGATGATCAGACGTGCACCGTGCGGTGCAAGCAGAGAGATGAAGCTGATAAGCCCGGTCATGCTGATGATTCCGGATGTTGCCAGCGTTGCAATCAGGAGAATCAAAAGCCGGAGATGTTGTGTGTGAACACCGAGCATACGCCCTTCGTCATCGTGCAGGGAAAGCATCATAATCTGCCGGTACAACAAAAAAAGTGCGCTGACACAGAGGATACAGAGAATCACATTTCCTTTGATGGTATAGAGACTGATGCCATTTAAACTTCCCATAATCCAGTATTCGATGGATGCAAGTTGTTTTTCCGGGTCGGCGAGCAGCTTCAGGAAGATGAGAGTGGTCTGGGCTAAGCTGTGTACCGCGATTCCTGCCAACACGATTCCTCTGCCATCCTGCCCGGCAGTGAGGGATGCGAGCATAAGCGCTAGAACAACAGAACCGAGAGCACCGGCAAATGCAGACGCAGTCACTGCCATAGAGCCGGACAGAAACAGGATGCCGAACGCGGCACCGGCGCTGGCACCGGAAGATACGCCGATGATATCCGGTGATGCCAATGGATTCCGGAATACAGTCTGGAAGACAAAACCTGCTACGCCGAGAACGAAGCCGCCGATACAGCCGACGATTCCGCGGCTTGCGCGCAATGTCACAAACACCTGCCACTGTCTTGGATCACCGGATATAATTCCGGAGAGTGTGAGTGGGTAGCGGCCGACAAAAAATGAAAAAATCGTCAGAACCGTTAAGATAACGGTTCCGACGATAAGAGTGAATTTAATTTTATTATTTGATTCCATAAAAAGTTTCATAGAACGCTGCCTTTTCTTCTGTATACATATCTGCAGATACCTGATCCGGGTGCAGGATTCCGGCAAGCCAGATGGATGCAAGGATTCCGCCCGGTACAGGACTGTCTAATGCTTCGATATCGCCAGGGATTGCATAGACATTTCCGTTTTTGACTGCGGTGCACTCCTTCAGATTCTCGTCGTTTAATACATCTTCGGGTGTGTATTCTGCATCCGAAGCGAGAATAATATAAGAAGGATCCCATGCCAGAAGCTGCTCGTAGCTGATCTCGGCCCAATAGGTATCCGTGATTTCGGATGCTGCATTTTTACCGCCTGCCAGTTCGATAAGCCCTGACTGATACATCGCTGGACCGGCAGTGGAAAGAAGGGAAGAGTTACCAGCAAGATAGACGCTTTTTGCATCGACGCCGGATAAGTCTTTTTCGAGCATCTCTTTTTTCTCATCAATATAAGAAAGAAGGGCATCTGCGTTTTCCTTTGTGTTGGTTGCGGTGGAGACAAGTTCAATCATCTGTTCTAACTGATCTTCGCTTTCCGGATTGACGAGCAGGACAGGGATGTCAAGCTCGGAGAGGCTTTGCGCTGCATCCTTTAATTTCATAGGCAGGATGACAAGCTCTGGGGAGAGGGAAGCGCAGGTTTCTAAGTCAAATTCCTTGGCTGTGCCGACATTTGGAAGTTCAAGGAATTCTGGCGCTGCGAGCTTGTAGATTGGCCGCTTGTCTGCTTTTGCTTCGATGCCTGTCACCTTGGCTTTCAGACCGAGTGCAAGCAGGAGACTTGTGGAGATATAGTATCCGCTCACGATTGATTCCGGTTCTTTTTCAATCGTAACTTCACGACCGGCCTGGTCGGTGACTGTGACCGGATAGACCGTCTGCGCATCAGAGTCCTCTTCACTGGCATCTGCGGGGGTGCTGTCGGCCGTTGTAGCAGCATCCGATATGGAGGCTGCCGGTGCTTCTGTGACAGCTGTTTCCGTTGTTGTGGTTGTCTCTGTGGATGCAGGTTTGCCGCATCCGATCAGAGAGAGCAGCATCAGGCTGATGAGTATAAGTGCTACATGTTTTTTGAATCTTTGTTTCATGATAAAAGCCCTTTCGTTGTACTTTTGATAATACAACGGTATTGTAACAAAACCGCTTTTCAAAGGCAAGTATTTTTACTATAATATAAAGTTGGAAAAAAGCGGTTAGAGAAATAGAAGGAGCTTTTATGGTAACAATACAGAATTATGTTCGTGTAAAAAATCTGGAAGAAGCTTATACGCTGAACCAGAAAAAAGGAAGCATGATCCTCGGTGGAATGCTTTGGACGAAGATGCAGGATCGGACAATCCAGACGGCAATCGATCTGTGCGAGCTGGGACTTGACAGGATTGATGAGAACGCGGATGCATTTTCCATCGGTGCGATGGTGTCTCTGCGTGAAATCGAGCTGCATGAAGGTCTGTATGCATATACGCAGGGCGCAGTCAGAGATGCCGTAAAGGATATTGTCGGTGTTCAGTTCCGGAACCTGGCAACTGTCGGCGGCAGTATCTGGGGACGGTTTGGTTTCTCAGATGTCCTGACGATGTTTCTTGCTATGGATACATACGTGGAACTGTTTCAGGGCGGTATAATTCCGTTGCAGGAGTTCGCCGAGAAAAAACCGGACCGGGACGTGCTTGTGCGTCTGATCGTGAAGAAAACACCGGGTGTCTATGCGTATGCATCGGTTCGTAATCAACGGACAGATTTCCCGGTTCTTGCATGTGCAGCGGCAAATGTTTCCGGTACATACCGGATTTCTGTCGGTGCGAGACCGGGCAGAGCAATCTGTATCACGGATGAGGAAGGATTTCTCACAGACGGAATCACAGAAGCGCGTGCAAAACAGTTTGCAAAATGGGTAGAGACAAAAATCCCGACAGCCGGCAATCATCGGGGCAGTGCAGCATACCGCACACGCCTTACAGGTGCGCTTTGCTATCGGTTAACAAAGAAAATCGGAGAGGAGCAGGCATAGACATGGATATCAAAATCAAAGTAAATGGAACACTGATTTGTGAATCAGTATCGCCGGATCTTCTGCTCCTTGATTTTCTGCGGAAGCATGGCTGCTACAGTGTGAAGCGCGGTTGTGAGACCGCAAATTGCGGGCTTTGTACCGTGCTTTTAGATGAAACCCCGGTCTTGTCATGCTCGGTGCTTTGTGCAAGAGCGGATGGACATGAAGTATATACGCTCGAAGGACTGCAGGAGGAAGCATCCGGTTTTGTTGGATTTATCGCTGACCAGGGGGCTGATCAGTGTGGATTTTGCAATCCGGGATTTGTCATGAATACGATTGCATTGCTCCGGGAGAATCCGGATCCTTCGGATGATGAGATACGCGCGTACCTGGCAGGAAACTTATGCCGGTGTTCCGGATACGAAGGACAGCTCCGGGGAATCCGGAATTACCTGAACTATATAAATAGGAAGAAGCAGGGAAAGGAGTAAGCGATGGAACATAAGAATTACAATGCCATTCACAAATCAGTCCGGAAGAAAGACTCCATGCAGCTGCTGCTGGGAAAACCAGATCGGAACTTAAATGAGCGTCCATCTCACCTTCGAGAGCTGAGTTGCCTGCGCTTGTCGTGAAGCTTCTGCGCAGTCCGCATGCCAATGCGATTGTGGAAGAAATCCATACAGAAATTGCAAAGAAAATTCCGGGCGTGGTGGATATCTATACATGGGAGGATGTGCCGAAGACGAGGTTTGCAATCGCAGGTCAGACTTATCCGGAACCATCTCCGTATGACCGGTTGATTATCGACCGGCACGTGCGGTTTGTGGGAGATGTTGTCGCAATCATTGCAGCAGAGGATGAAAAAGCGGCATGCAAAGCGATGAAGCTTGTGAAAGTGAAATACAATGTGTTGGAGCCGGTGCTTGATTTCCACAAAGCGAAGGATAATCCGGTGCTTGTGCATCCGGAGGATGACTGGTATCCGCCGGTTGATGTGGGCGGTGATGCAAAACGGAATGTGATCGCACATGAATTGAGCGGAGATGGCGATGTCGATGCCGTGATTTCGGACTGTGAGGTATCATTTTCCCATGCTTATCATATGCGTGCGTTCAACCAGGCGATGATGGAAACATTTCGCACATATACATGTCTTGACCGGTATGGAAGACTGCATGTGATTTCTTCGACACAGATTGTTTTCCATGTGCGCCGGATTTTATCGAGAGCGCTTGGAATCCCGAAAAGCAAAATCCGCGTGGAAAAACCGCGGATCGGTGGTGGATTTGGCGCGAAGCAGACTGCAGTCAGCGAAGTGTATCCGGCGTTTGTGACGATGCAGACGCCCAGACATTTTCCCTCTTCGGCAAAATGCTCTGCAATTTTCATCATATAGCGGCGCATGATGATAGTCAGTTCCTCATGCGGACATTTCTCATAAATATAAAGCTGGATATCGGTAAAGTTCACCACATGAAGCTTGATCTGTCCGGAATATCTTGCAACTTTCTTTGCCAGGTCAATCACTTTCTGTTTTGCACGCTCACTGGTGTATGGCGGTGCATGAAAATAGGTCGCTTCAAGTGTTACCCCTCGTTTGGATACCATATATCCGGCAACCGGTGAATCGATTCCGCCGGATAAAAGAAGCATTGCACGGCCTGCTGTGCCAAGCGGCATGCCTCCCGGTCCCGGGATCTCTGTGGAATAAATATTGATCATCGGGCGGATCTCGATATGAATCATCACCTCCGGATGATGTACGTCAACGCTGGTTTCCGGAAATGTTTCAAGAATCTTTTCCCCCACTGCTGCATTAATCTCCATGGAAGTCATCGGATAATTCTTTCTGGCACGGCGTGCATCCACTTTGAATGTAAAGTTTTTATCCGGATAGGTCCGGTCCACATAGTCGCATACCACTTTTGCCAGGGCGTCAAATCCTTCATCCTCCACAAGTACCACTGGACAGATTCCGACAATACCAAAAATCCGCTGTAAGGTTTCTACGGTCTCCTCATAATCGTATTCCCCCTCGGTATCCACATAAATACGTCCGTTTTCCTTGCGCACCTGAAAGTTTCCCTCTACGCGTTCCAGATGATATCGGATATTTTGTACCAATGCATCTTCAAACAGATACCGGTTCTTACCCTTAATGGCAATTTCTGCATATTTAATCAAAAATGATTTATACATACTGCTCTCCTTTTTCTAATGTCTTGTATATTTCTGCAGCATTGGAATCAATGCCGCCATCTCTTTTACTGCATAATCAATTTCTTCCAACGTCGTTTCCACACAAAAGCTAAACCGGATGGTCGCATCTAAAAATTCCGGCTTTAATCCAATACTTTTTAGCGTATGACTGACGGAAGGCTTATTGGAAGAACATGCACTTCCTGCTGACACATAAATTTCTTTATCCTCTAACGCGTGAAGCAAAACTTCCGCACGCACGCCTTTGGTGCTGACACTGACAATATGTGGTGCATTCCTGCGATCCGTATGTCCGTTCACCTGCACCCCCGGAATTTTGGTCACTTCCTCGATAAAATGCTCACGTAATGTATACATCCGCTCTATTTTTTCATCAAAATCCGTATAGATACGTTCCGCTGCAACACCCAGTCCTGCAATCGCTGGAACATTTTCCGTGCCGGAACGCATTCCCCTCTGCTGTCCGCCTCCGTTTAACAGCGGATGAATTTTCGTCTTGTCTTTGATATATAAAAATCCGCTTCCTTTCGGTCCATGAATCTTATGTCCGCTGACCGAGAGAAGGTCTACATGCATTTTTGCCGGATAAATTCTCATTTTTCCATAGGACTGAATGGCATCCACATGAAAAAGCGTCTGTGGATTACACTGTTTGATCAGTGCCCCCGCTTCCGCGATCGGCTCCACCGCTCCGATTTCATTATTTACCTGCATGAGGGAAACCAGAATGGTATCCGGCCGGATTGCCGCTTTCAGATCGTCCAGAGAAATCACACCATAAGCATCTACCGGAAGATATGTGACTTCATATCCGTGTTCCTCCAGATATGCCATCGTTGCCGACACGGACGGATGTTCAATGGACGTCGTTATCACATGTTTTCCACTTCGCTTGTTTGCCTCTGCCACACCGATAATTGCAAGATTATTGGACTCTGTACCACCTGACGTAAAACAGATTTCTTTTTCCTGTACCTTTAATGTCTTTGCAATTTTTTTTCTTGCATCGTTCATATAATTTTCGGCGATCACGCCTTTGTTGTGCAGGGAAGATGGATTTCCATAATCCTCCGTCAGTAATTTTACCACCAGCTGTGCCGCTTCCTCACAACATCTTGTCGTTGCCGAATTATCCAAATATGCTTCCATTTTTCCCCTTCTTATATATCCAATTCGTATATCAGCATGGAAAGTGTTGCCATTCCTGCTGTTTCTGTGCGCAAAATACGTCTGCCAAGAGAGATCCGATGCATGTCTTTATCAAGCTGCGCAATCTCTTCCGTGGAAAATCCGCCCTCCGGACCGATCATTACTCCGATGGACGCCCCTTCCGGAATCGAGCGAAAGATCTCTCTTGTTGCTTCCATGCCTCTTTCATTCTCATACGGAACCAGGACAACGTCCAGCTCCTTTGCCTCTTCCAATGCCTGTTTCCAGGAAAGTGGCATCTGAATCTGCGGAATCACGGTCCGCTTCGACTGTTTTGCCGCACTCTCTGCAATTGCCTGCCACCGCTTACATTTGCTCTGTGCCTTCTTTTCATCCAGTTTTACCACACAGTTTTTCATGGCAACCGGTATGACGGTATAGACACCAAGTTCCACGGTCTTTTGTATAATCAGTTCCATCTTATCACTTTTAGGAAGACCCTGAAAAAGATACACCTTATGGGAAAACTCTGTTCCCATTTCATCGGTATCCTCTATCTGTGCCCAGACCTCTTCCTCTGTAATTTCCAGAATACGGCAAAAATACGATCTGCCGCTCTGATCGCTGATGCGGATTTTCTCCCCTGTCTTCATGCGCAGCACATGACCGATATGATTGACATCACTGCCCACAATGCAGATCCGATCCTGCTGCACCTGTTCATCTTCCACAAAAAACTGGTACATCCCTTGCTCCTACTGTTTCTGTGCGGTAATATTTACCCACTCACCCTGATGATTGATTTCCACTACAGTAAGTCCTGCTGCTTCCATCGCTTCTTTTACTTCGTTTTCCTTAAAATCAATGATGCCGGAAGTGATAAAATAACCACCCTGTTTTAATCTGGCCGGAATGACCGGTGCCATGGCAATGATAACTGGTGCTAAAATATTTGCCACAACAATCTCATATTCCTCTGTCCCAACCTTTTCCTGAAGTTCTTCATCATCAATCAGATTTCCCACATAAAAGGTTCCCAGAGACAAATCGAGATGGTTTACCTGCATATTATCCCTTGTAGAAGTCATGCAGTCTGCATCCAGATCCGTTCCCACGACTTCTCTTGCGCCGAGTTTTAATGCCACAATCGATAAAATTCCACTGCCACATCCCACATCCAGTACTTTCGGATGTTTTCCTTCCACATATTTCTGTAACTGCCGGATGCAAAGCTGTGTCGTTTCATGTTTTCCTGTTCCGAAAGAAATTCCCGGATCGATCTCAATCAGAAATTTATCTTTGTCTTCTTCCTTTAATTCTTCCCAGGTCGGTTTGATTAATATATCATCAATGGTAAAAGAAGTAAAATATTTTTTCCAGTTATTGATCCAGTCAAGATCTTCTGTTTCGGAAGATGTAATGACACCGCTTCCCACTTCCACCATGTCACGCAGTTTCTCGAGTCCGATCTTTACCTGCTTTAAAATCTCCGTCTGATCACTGCCGTCTTCTTCCACATAAAAGCTCACATGGCTGATGCCCTCATCCGGAGGAAGTTCCGGCAGAAAATCAATAAACATATCCGCCTGGTCTTCTTTGGTAAGCGGAATATTGTCTTCAATCTCTATTCCCTCAATGCCCAGATCCATCAGCATGGAACTCATAAAATCCTCTGCTGCGGTCGTTGTCTCAATTGTATATTTTTTCCACTTCATGTTACCATCCTCTCAATTCTACACTAAGGCATACTGTATATATCATACCTTATTTCCAATAAAATTTCAAGAAAACATTGTACATCAAAAAAACCCATGTTATAATATAGGGGTTAAGTTGATAGTTATACAGTTATAGGAGAAAACAATAAATGGATAAACGCAATCTTGTAGAAGGACTTCAGAAAGCATTCAACACCGATGACCGGCAGCGAAATACTTCTGATACCAGTGATGTAGAATATAAAGAGAACACCAATACTCTCTATATCAAAAAACAGAGAACCTACAATATGGAAGAAAACATGCAGTCCGCCACTGCCATGTCAGAGGAGGAGATTTTTAAGCGTCTTCATGAGGAACGACATTAAACATGTTAAACATGCATAAAACAGCCATACGGTCTGCGGACAGACCGTATGGCTGTTTTAATTTTTGTACACAGCACAAAGCTTATGATACTCACTGTTAATTTCCTGAACGGTATTCTTATCCCCATCCAGATTATCCGGATGATAAATTTTGATCAGGTCTTTATAACGTTTCTTAAGAGACTGTCTGCTCTCTACTCCGGAGAAGAACATTTCTCCTCTGATAACAGGCTGCTCTGCTGTCACGGAAAAATCGCTTACCCGCTGATAGAAAGCTTTCTGCTTCTTCACATGTTCTTTCTCTGTTGCAAGTTTCACCAGTTCTTCTTCGAGTATTTTAAATTTCATATTGAAAAGCTTCTGCTGCTGTTCCAGACGGCGGTCTTCAATCTCCACCCGCCGGGTAAATTCCCGCCGTTCACGCTCCAGCGTGCGGCGCTGCTCCTCCAAAGCTTTACGTTCTTCTTCCAGCGTCATCCCCCACATGCCTCCGTATCCGTACACACATGCTGCCAATAATACTAACAGACTCATCATACAATACTTTGTACCAGATTACTATAGGCGATTTGTACTAATGTTCATCGAAAGATTCTTTGATTTTGTCCATAAAACCCTTCTTTTTTTCTTTTCCGGTCTGTGCTCCGCCCTCTTTATTCAGGGAATTTCCCGTCAATTCATCAAATTTACGCAACGCCTCTTTTGCCTCTTTGTTTAAGCCCGTCGGCGTGTTGACAATCAGTGTTACATAATGGTCTCCACGTACTGCCTTGTTTCGGATCGATGGTACTCCTTTGCCTTTCAGACGGATTCTCGTTCCGCTCTGGGTACCCGGTGCAACGGTATAGATGATATCTCCGTCCACCGTCCTGATACGGATATCCCCGCCCAGTGCTGCAATACCAAAGGAAATCGAAGCATTGGAAAATATATTCATGTCCTGACGTTCAAACGCATTACTTCTGGAAACAAGAACTTCTACCAGAAGATCTCCTCTCGGACCTCCGTTTCGTCCCGGTTCTCCGTAACCTCTGACACGAACAGACTGTCCATTATCAATTCCGGCCGGAATCTCTACGGTCTTTCGTACTTTCTTTGAGATATATCCCGTTCCCCGGCAATCCGGACATTTTTCACGGATCACCTTACCGGTACCACCGCAATCCGGACAGGTCTGCACATTCTGCATCATGCCAAACAAAGACTGCTGGGAATATACCACTTTCCCTTTTCCCCCGCACTTGCTGCAGGTTTCCGGTGAAGTTCCCGGTTTTGCCCCGGTTCCGTGACAGGTCTTACATTCTTCTTTATACGGGAACTCAAGTTCCTTAGAACATCCAAACACAGCTTCTTCAAACGTAATACGGACGGTAAGACGTACACTTGCGCCCTGCGCCGGTCCGTTATTATTGCTGTTTCGTCTTCCGCCACCGAAAAAGTCTCCGAAAATATCGCCAAAGATATCTCCCATATCCATGCCGGAAAAATCGAATCCGCCTGCACCGCCGGCGCCTCCATCAAACGCAGCATGACCAAACTGATCATACTGTCTGCGCTTTTCCGGATCGCTCAAAACGGCATACGCCTCCTGCGCTTCCTTAAATTTTTCCTCACACTCTTTATCTCCCGGATGCATATCCGGATGATACTTCTTGGCGGTTGTACGGAAAGCTTTTTTTATTTCTGCTTCCGTTGCGGTCTTTGGAATTCCAAGGACCTCGTAATAATCTCTTTTCTCTGCCATAATATTAATCCCTTATAGTACGCATAGGGTTTCCGGAAAACCGGAAACCCCACGCTTTGTCTATTTATTTTCTAAATTAAACCTCTTTGAAATCTGCATCGATGACATCATCATCTGCACCATTTGCCCCTGCTCCGGTGTTTGCTCCTGCTGCAGAACCCATATCAGGACCTGCTCCCGGATTCGGGCCTGCGCCTGCTGCACCCTGTGCTGCCTGTGCCTGCTCATACATCTTTGCAAATACCTTCTGTGCACTCTGTGTCAGCTTCTCCTGCAAGGATTTTAACTCTGTCACATGCAGCAGTTCCATATAATCTGCCGTCTGTTTTTTTATCTCCTCCGCAGACATTTTCTGACCGGGACGATACTGAAAACCAGCCGCAATGTTCTTCTCCACCGTCATGTTCGGAAACAGTGCATAATTCTGGAATAAATAGCCGACATGTCTGTCCTGCACGCGCAGATTGATCTTTTTGCCGGAATCAAACAATACCCTGCCATTCAAAACAATTTTCCCACGATCCGGTGTCTCAATGCCGGCAATGCATTTTAACGTCATGCTCTTGCCACAGCCGGACGCACCGAGGATTCCGGTGATCCCCTGTTTTCCTTCGGTATCAAAAGAAACAGACAGCACTTTGTCATTTAGTTTTTTTTCGATCTCCACCTGTAAACTCATCTTTTTTTCTCTCCACGCAGATTCATTCCTGCCACGATGAGCAAGGAAAAAGCAACAATGATCAACACGTATTTTCCTGCGGTATCCATATCCCCGGCTGCCACCTCAGAATAAATGGCGAGTGGCAGTGTCCTTGTTTTTCCTGCAATATTTCCGGCAATCATCGCAGTCGCTCCGAATTCGCCGAGCCCTCTTGTGAATGCGAGCACGCCGCCGGAGAGGATTCCCGGTCTTGCCTGTGGCAAAATAATTTTCCAGAAAATGGTGCGTTCACTCATGCCAAGCGTCCTGCCCGCATAGATCAGATTTGCATCGACCTGCTCGATCGCGCCTCTCGCCGAGCGGTACATCAGTGGAAACGAGATCACGACAGCCGCCAGAACGGTTGCCTGCCAGCTGAACACGATTTTATAATGAAATACTTTTTCTAAAAAGATACCGGCCGGTCTTTTTGCTCCAAACAGATAAAGCAAGAAAAAGCCCGCTACGGTCGGAGGCAGTACGAGCGGCAGTGTCAGCAATCCATCCAGCCATGCTTTTGCTTTTGGGGAACGGACAGACACAACGCCCCGTGCTGCCCAAAGCCCCAGAAAAAATGTGATGATGATCGATACGACCGATGTTTTTAACGAGATCCATACCGGAGAAAGATCCATTTTTTATGCCTCCTGAACTACTATCCTGTCTTATTGCTGTGAATTGACAGTGAATCCTGCTACCTTGAATACGTCAAGCGCTTCATCGGACTGTAAAAACTCCATGAATGCATCTGCTGCGTCTTTGTTCTTTGTCTCTTTTAACTCTGCCACCGGATAAATGACTTTGGAAACACTTCCCTCCGGTGCTTCTGCCACAACCGAAACCTTGTCAGTCATGGAAGCTGCGTCTGTTGAGTAAACGATCCCGGCGTCTGCGCTTCCCTCAGCCACCCAGTTTAATACCTCTGTCACGTTAGTTCCAAGACTTAATTTACCTTCCACACTGCTCCAGAGATCCAGATTCTCCAATGCCTCTTTGCCGTACTGTCCTGCCGGAACACTCTCCGGATCACCGATTGCGATCATATCTGCATTCACGATGTCCTCAAAAGAAGTGTAGCCGTTCTCTTTTCCTGCCGGAACGATCAGAACGATTTTATTTTCCAGAAGATCCACAGGCGCATCCTCTGTGATATAGCCCTCCTCCTGCAATGCCTCCATCTGTTTTAACGCTGCGGAAAAAAAGATGTCCACATCTGCGCCAGCCTCGATCTGTGACTGTAATTTTCCGGAGCTGTCATACGTTCCTTCAATGGATACTTCCGGGTACTGTGCTTCAAACATTGGGATCAGATGCTCTGTAAAAGTTTTTTCCAGACTTGCGTGTCGACAGTAAGGTGAAGGTAGTAGTAGTTCCTACCGACGAGG